>VYLE01000253.1_pt1 | contig 41411 bp, 36 predicted proteins | sample 5114391 | NCBI WGS metagenome assembly VYLE01 (sample SAMN12291771, study PRJNA351875) | freshwater metagenome | isolation source: freshwater lake | place: USA: Michigan, Kent Lake | collected 2013-08-15
GCTTGCCGTTCTTCGCCGCCGGGCGCGGCAGGCGCTGGGTGATGTCGTCCTTGAAGTCGGCGGCCACGCGCTTGAGCCGGCAGATCGCCACCGGATTCTCCTCGACGCGTCCGCGCCGGCAGGCCGGCTCGCAGGGTCGATCGCAGGTGCGCCCGAGGATGCCGGGAAATACGTTCGACTTCCAATTGATCATGTAGGCGTCGCTGTAGCGGCCTTGCGCGATCAACCGGATGTATTCGGGAACGGGCGTATGCGCGGGACAGGCCCATTGGCAATCGACCACTTTGTGAAAGTAGTCGGGGGCCGCAATATCAGTCGGTTTCATTCCTACCCTGTCCGCGCCAGGCTTATGTGCCGCGCGGCCTTTTCTTGGAGCTTCGCCGACGCTTGAGCTGCGCCGATCTGGTTTCTGAATGACTTGATCGCGTTAGCTTATTAGAACTGTTCCGAAGTACAACGGCAAACTTGCCAGCTCTCCCATGCTTCATCGGAAAGGCGCGCAAAGCATCGTGACTGTGCGATGCAGCGACGCGCGATGCTGCACTGCATTTTTCGCGCTGTGATGTAATCAGCGTGCGATTTTCGAGGCGAGGTCGGCGATCGACTTCATCACTGCATCCCGCACGCCGGGATCGTAGAGCGAATGTCCGGCACCTTCGACGAGGCGGATCTCGGCGTCTCGCCAGGCCTCCGCCAGCGCGTGCGAGGTCTCGGGCGGGCAGAGCAGATCGTAGCGGCCCTGCACGATGATGCCGGGAATCCCGGCAAGACGATGCGCATTCCGCAGCAGCTGGTTCTCGCTCATGAAGCTGTCGTGGACGAAGTAATGCGCCTCCATGAACGGCGTTGCCGGCAGCGTGCGCCAGACGTTGAGCGAAGCGAGATCGAGCCGCGTCCGCGCCGGCTTGTGCTCCGACAGGATGCGCTCGACATCGTGCCAGGCCCGCGCCGCGGGACCGTGAACGGCTGGATCGGCATCGAGAATGCGGCGCCAATAGGCGGCCATCGGGTGGGCGCGTTCGTCCGGCGAAAGCACGCTGAGGAAATCGGCGTAAAGCGTCGGATAGAACTGCTGGAGCCGTGCGGTGAAGGCCGTCTCGACCTCCTTGCGCGTGCCGAGGAAGGTGGCGCGCAGCGCGATGCCGCAGACGCGCTCGGGATGCGCCTGCGCATAGGCCAACGCCAGCGTCGCGCCCCAGGAGCCGCCGACCACCATCCAGCGCGCGATCCCGAATGTCTCGCGAATCCGCTCCATGTCTGCGACCAGATGCGCCGTCGTGTTGTGCGCGCGCGAGCCTTTCGGCCGGCTGCGACCGCAGCCGCGCTGGTCGAACAGCACGGCATGGAAACGGTCGGGATCGAACAGCCGGCGATGATCGGGCTGGCAGCCGGAGCCCGGCCCGCCATGCAGATAGATGGCGGGAATGCCGTCGGCGCGGCCGACGCTTTCGACATAGAGCTCGTGGCCGTCGCCGACATCGAGCATGGTCGAGGTCAGCGGCGCGAAGGGATCGGCGCGCCGGACCGAGCTGGCCGCATCGGTATCGGGACTCATGTGCCGGATTCCAGCGTGCCGCCGGCGAAGTTGCGGTAGAGGAATCGGCTGGTCTCGCCCGCGGCCTCGGCTTCCGCCTGCTTGAAGATGGTCTCGTGCAGCGGCGACAGCGCGCAGGCCGGATCGGTGTTGGCGGCATCGCCGGTCAGCGCGAAGGCCTGGCAGCGGCAGCCGCCGAAGTCGATCTCGCGGAACTCGCAGGATTTGCACGGCTCCTTCATCCAGCCGGTGCCGCGATAGCGGTTGAAGGCCTCCGAGTTCTGCCAGATCCAGGCGATCGAATGGTTGGAGCGCACGGATTCGAAGTCGAGCCCGGTGATGCTCTCGGCGGCGTGGCAGGGCAGCACCTTGCCGGCAGGCGAGATGTTGAAGAACTGCCGTCCCCAGCCGCCCATGCATTTCTTCGGCCGCAGCGCGTAATAGTCCGGCACGACATAGTCGATCGTCAGACGGCCCTTCAGCCGCTCGCGCGCCGCCTCGACGATGCCGGTACATTCCTCGAGCTGCGCCACCGTCGGCATCAGCGCGGCGCGGTTCTTCAGCGCCCAGCCGTAATATTGCACATTGGCGACTTCGAGCCGGTCGGCATCGAGATCGAGCGCCATCTGGATGATGTCGGGCAGCTGGTGCAGGTTCTGGCGGTGCATCACCGCGTTCACGGTGAGCGGCAGGTCGAGCTCGCGCGTCCATCTCGCGACCTCCAGCTTCTTGCCGTGCCCGCCCTTGTAGCCGGCGACGCGGTCGGCGAGGCCGTCCTCGACGCCCTGGAAGGAGATCTGCACATGGCAGAGTCCGGCGTCGGCGAGTTCGCCTAGCTTCTCGCGCGTCAGCAGCACGGCGGAGGTGATCAGGTTGGTGTAGAGCCCGACATCGCCGGCATGTTTCACCAGCTCGACGAGGTCCTTGCGCGCGGTCGGCTCGCCGCCGGAGAAATGCACCTGGAGCACGCCGATCTCGGCGAGCTCGCTCAGCACCTTCTTCCATTCCTCGGTGGTCAGCTCCTTGCCCGAGCGGTCGAGTTCGACCGGGTTGGAGCAATAGGGACATTGCAGCGGGCAGCGATGGGTGATCTCCAGCAGCACCGCGAGCGGAATCCCGAAGGTCTCCGCCGTGGAGCGGCTCTTCTCCAGCACCGCGAGACTGTCGCCCGCGTCAGGCGGGATCGCGGCCGCGCCCGGCAGATCGCTCATGAGGTCTTCTCCCGGGCTTCGGTCAGAAACCCCTTGTCGGCGAGATCCTGCAGCATGGCGATGACGTCAGTGAGGATCGCCTCGCGCGGCGCGGCGTATTTCGCGGCGAGCTGGTCGGCGACCTCGCCGACGCTGCGTTCGCCGTTGCAGAGCTGCAGCACCTCGACCGCGATTTCGTCCGGCGCCAGCACGCGTTCCGGCGCCAGGATCACCCAGACCTTCCGCGTCTCGTCATATTTCAGCCTTGCGTGGCGCGGTAGCACGGCGCGGCTCGCTTCGCTGACGGTGATGTTGCGCGGACCGGCCATCGCGTCAGCTCGCCTTCACTTGCCCTGGGGCACGAACGCGCCCGGCGGAATGTGGCCCTCGACATAGGCATGCTGCAGCGCGTCGAGCTGCACCCACAGCACGTTGGTCTTGAAGATCAGCGCGTTGCAGACCTGCGCGCGCTGCTCCGGCGTCGTGGCGTGCGCCTTGACGTAGTCGAGCGCGAAGCCCGCATCGCGCGGCGCCTGCGTCAGCCGCCGCTTGAAATAGCTCATGATGTCGGGGTTGACGAAGTCGTAATGCTCCAGCATCCCGGCGATGCGCTCTTCATGCAGGTTCGGCGCGAACAGTTCGGTGAGCGAGGAAGCGATCGCCTCCAGCGGGCTCTTCTCGCGGCAATAATGAACATAGGCTTCCACCGCGAAACGAGTCGCCGGCAAAATCCCTTCGGTGGATTCCACATAGGCGGTGTCGAGCCCGAGTCCTTCGGTCAGCTTCAGCCAGCGCTCGATGCCGCCTTCGCTGCCGACGTCACCGTCATGGTCCTCGATTCGGTGCCGCCATTCCAGCCGCGTGGCGCGGTCGCGGAAGCGCGAGATCACCACGGCGTCCTTGATCGGGATCGTGCTCTGGTAATAGTAGCGATTGAGCGCCCAGGCCTGCACCTGGCCCTTGTTCAGCTTGCCGCCATGCAGCAGCTTGTGGAACGGATGCAGGCTGTGATAGCGCGTCGCGCCGATATGGCGCAGCGCCGCCTCCAGCTCCGCGGCGGAGTCGAGCCTGATGTCCTTGCCGATGGACAGCGCCGTCATTCCGGTCATGGCATTCACAGCACGATCTCCATTCCGTCGGAAGGTATCTGCCAGCCCGCCTGTTCGGCCGCCTTGCGCTCGTCGGTGCCAGGCAGCAGCGCGGGGTTCGAGTTATTGATATGCAGAAACATCTTCCTGTCGATAGCAAGCTTGGCGAGCGCGGCGATGGCGCCGTCCTCGCCGGACATCGCGATGTGGCCCATGCTCCTGCCGGTCTTCTGGCCGAGCCCGGCCCGGATCATCTCGTCGTCGCGCCACACCGTGCCGTCGAAGAACACCAGCGGCGCGCCTGAAATCCGCGCCTTCAATTCGTCGGTGACCTCGGCGCAGGCCGCGAGGAAGTAGAAGTATTTTTCGCTGGTCTTGTCGGCGATGCGCAGCCCCACGGTATCGCCGACCCCGTCGCTGCCGCCGGGATGCGATTTGCCCTCCAGATACCAGGCACGCTTGCCCGGCACGATGAAGGGCAGTACCTCCAGCCCCGACGGCGTGCCGTCGGACAGCTCGGGCTCGAACGCGCGATCGAGTGCGATCGGGCGGCGGCGCACGAATTTTTCGTTCAGCACGTCGAAGATGCTGTTCGATTTCAGGATCGCCAGCACCTTTTCATGGGCGTAGATCGCGAAGGGCGAACTCTCGCGCATCGACAAGAGGCCTGCGACCGCATCGACCTCGCCATTGGTGAGGATCACGCCTTCGATCGGCGTATGACGCAGCGCGCCCGGCTTCGGATGCAGACGCGGCGTGGCGTTCAATTGCTGGCGAAGATCGGGGGAGGCGTTGATCAGGAACCAGTGTTCGCCGTCGCGGCTGAAGGCGATGGACGCCTGCGTGCGCTGCAAGCGGGTGTCTTGGCGGGCCGCCCGGCAGCCCTCGCAGCCGCAATTCCATTGCGGGACTCCGCCGCCGGCTGCGGCGCCCAGGACGACGACGCGAAGCATGATCCGTCTCCTGGCAGGAACATCGCGCGGTGGATCCCGGGCTTGAGGGCGAGATGCCTCGGCCGAAAGACCCACCGGCGCGGAACGTTGAGACCAGCCGCTTACTTGCGGGTGGCGCTCACATACATGTTGATTTCCATGCCGCAGGGCACTTCGACGATCTTCGGGGCTTTCCAGGCCATTTCGGCTCTCCATGTTCGTGAATTGGGACGTCTCCGCCCATGGGTTAGAGTAATGCGGGCGGAGAAGTTAGCCAGTCAAATCTTCCAACAATGCATGTTGCGTCGCGGAAATTGATGGTGGAACATCACATCTGACAACGCTGCCTTGCCGGTGGCACATTCGGTCGCGATGCCTGTCCTGATAAAGCAGATGTGAGTGCAGTGCAGCTTCCAATCCGGGACAGGCGACTTTAGCTGGATCAGGTGATGCCCCGATATTTCTTCAACACCCGTATCGGCGACGAGCTGATCGTGGATCCCGAAGGCGAGGATCTGCGCAATCCCGATCGTGCCTGGGAAGTTGCCCGCCAGATGATCCTGGAAGTGGTGCGGTCCGAGGGCGCCCAGCCGGCGCTCATGGAGGCGGTGATCGAGGTCACCGACCGCGCTGGCGAGATCGTGCTGGAATTTCCCTTCACCGAAGCCCTGCTGGACATCCCCGACCAGTCCGCGACCAGGCATTAGGGCAAAGCGCCGGCCCCGAGCACGGGTGCCACCTCTCCCCGGCGGGGAGAGGTCGGATTGCGAAGCAATCCGGGTGAGGGGCCGCAGCGTACGGTGAAGCCCCAAACCCTCACCCGGATCGCATCTTCGATGCGCTCCGGCCTCTCCCCGCGGGAGAGGTGATCCGCCCTGCACCCCCGCGAAATCCGCATGGCTTTGGCGCGTTCCCGGCGCTAAAAGACGCCGGTCATACGGAGCAAGCCATGCAAGATCTCTGGCGCCTGTCGGCCGCCGACCTCGCCAATCTCGTCAGAACCCGAAAAGTGTCCGCCCGGGAGGCCGCGAAAGCCGGCCTCGACCGGCTCGACGCCGTCAATCCCCGGCTCAACGCCGTGATCGACCACCGTCCGGAGGACGTGCTCAAGCAGGCCGACGCCGTCGATGCCAAGGTCGCGCGGGGCGAGGATCCCGGCCTGCTGGCCGGCGTGCCCGTCACCATCAAGGCCAATGTCGACCAGGAGGGCTTTGCCACCACCAACGGCCTCAAGCTGCAGCGCGACCTGATCGCGCGCGAGGACAATCCGGTGGTCGCAAACTTCCGCAAGGCCGGCGCGGTGCTGCTCGGCCGCACCAATTGCCCGGCCTTCTCCTATCGCTGGTTCACCACCAATCTGGTCCATGGCGACACCAGGAACCCCCGCGATGCGTCCTTGACGCCGGGCGGCTCGTCCGGTGGCGCCGGTTCGGCGGTCGCGGCCGGCATCGGCCACATCGCCCATGGCACCGACATCGCCGGTTCGATCCGCTATCCTGCCTATGCCTGCGGCGTGCACGGCCTGCGCCCGACGCTTGGCCGCATCCCCGCCTTCAACCCGGCGCTGCCGGAGCGGCCGATCGGGCCACAGATCATGGCGGTGTCGGGCCCGCTGGCGCGCACCGTCAACGACGTCAGGATCTCGCTCGCCGCGATGTCGGCGCGCGACATCCGCGATCCCTGGTATGTGCCGGCTCCGCTCGAAGGGCCCGCGCGCGAAAAGCGCGCAGCGCTCTGCCTCAATCCCGGCGGGCTCGCCACCACGCCCGAGGTCAAGGCGGCGGTCAGCGATGCCGGCAAGCGGCTGGAACGGGCCGGCTGGACCGTCGATGTGATCGAGGACACGCCGCCGATGCGCGAAGCGGTGGAATGGCAGATCAAGCTGTGGCTCGGCGACGGCTATGAGGCGCAGCTGGAGATGGCCGAGCGCGAGGGCGACCCCGGTGCGCTGGCCTGCCTGCGCGGCAGCCGCGCCCGGGTGACGCCGATGGACCAGGCCAATTACGCCAGGGCGTTGACCCGCCGCGCCACGCTGACGCGCGACTGGATGCAGTTCTTCGAAACCTATGCCGTGCTGCTGACGCCGGTCTCCGGCGAATTGCCGTTCCCCGATCATCTCGACCGCAAGGACGAGGAGTCCTTCAAGCGGGTCTGGGAGGCGCAGCTGCCGCAGATCGCCATTCCCTTCATGGGATTGCCGGGCCTCGTGGTCTCCACCGGTCTCGTCGGCAAGGCGCCGGTCGGCGTCCACATCGTCTCCGGGCGCTATCGCGAGGATCTCTGCCTGCTCGCGGGCGAGGCGATCGAGGCGGGCGGCGTGCCGCCGTCGCCGATCGATCCCGTGGGCTGACGATGTCCGACATTTACGGCTTCACGGCAAGATCGCTGGACGGCGAGGAGGTCGCCTTGCGCCGCTTCGCGGGGCAGGTGCTGCTGATCGTCAACACCGCGAGCAAATGCGGCTTCACGCCGCAATATCGCGGCCTCGAGGATCTGCATCGCGATCTGTCGCCGCGCGGCTTTGCCGTGCTCGGCTTTCCCTGCAACCAGTTCGGCGCGCAGGAGCCGGGCGAGGCGAGCGAGATCCAGTCCTTCTGCTCGACCACATACGACGTCACCTTTCCCCTGTTCGAGAAGATCGACGTCAACGGCGCCAACGCGCATCCCTTGTATGAGTACCTGAAACGCCAGCAATCGGGCCTGCTCGGTTCCTCCATCAAATGGAATTTCACCAAATTCCTGGTGGACCGTTCCGGCAAGGTGGTCGCGCGCTACGCGCCGACATCGCGGCCCGAAGCGTTGCGGCAGCAAATCGAGGCCCTGTTATGAGCGAGACGAACATGAGCGACGAATTTCCCGACCGTCTGTCGGTCGATCCGAACAGCCCCTATTACAACGCGGACATCCTCGCCCGCGACGTCGGCATCCGCTTCAAGGGCGTCGAGAAGACCAATGTCGAGGAATACTGCATCAGCGAGGGCTGGGTCCGCGTCACCGCCGGCAACGCCAAGGACCGCCGCGGCAATCCGCTGACCATCAAGGTGCACGGCACCGTGGAGCCGTATTTCAGGGACAACAAATAGCCGGCCGCAATGCGTGCGGTACATTCGGTCGTCATGCCCGGGCTGACCCGGGCAGCCACGTCTTCGAGAGGAAGCACGCTCTCTTTCCACGTCATTGCGAGCGAAGCAATCCAGAATTGTTCCGCCGAGGCAGTCTGGATTGCTTCGTCGCTTCGCTCCTCGCAATGACGACGGCACCCATCGAAAGGCCACCCCATGTCCGTCCGCATCCTCGACGTCCGCGAAGTCACCAAGCCGATCTCTTCGCCGATCCGCAACGCCTATATCGACTTCACGAAGATGACGACGAGCCTCGTCGCCGTCGTCACCGACGTCGTGCGCGACGGCAGGCGCGTCGTCGGCTACGGCTTCAACTCCAACGGCCGCTACGGGCAGGGCGGCCTGATCCGCGAGCGCTTTGCCGCCCGCATCATCGAGGCCGACCCGAACTCGCTGCTGAACGCGGCCGGCGACAATCTCGACCCCGACAAGGTCTGGGGCGCGATGATGACCAACGAGAAGCCGGGCGGCCATGGCGAGCGCTCGGTCGCGGTCGGCACCATCGACATGGCGGTGTGGGACGCGGTGGCGAAGATCGCCGGCAGGCCGCTGTTCCGTCTGCTGGCCGAGCGCCACGGCCTTGACCCCAATCCGCGCGTCTTCGTCTATGCCGCCGGCGGCTATTACTATCCCGGCAAGGATCTCTCCGCCCTGCGCGGCGAGATGCGCGGCTATCTCGATCGCGGCTACAACGTCGTCAAGATGAAGATCGGCGGCGCCTCGATCGACGAGGATCGCAGCCGCATCGAGGCGGTGCTCAAGGAGATCGGCAAGGACGCGCAGCTCGCCGTCGACGCCAATGGCCGCTTCGATCTCGAGACCGCCATCGCCTACGCGAAGATGCTGCGCGACTATCCGCTGTTCTGGTACGAGGAGGCCGGCGATCCGCTCGACTATGCGCTGCAGGCCGCGCTCGCCGAGTTCTATCCCGGCCCGATGGCCACCGGCGAGAATCTCTTCAGCCACCAGGACGCCCGCAATCTGATCCGTCACGGCGGCATGCGCCCCGACCGCGACTGGCTGCAATTCGACTGCGCGCTGTCCTACGGCCTGTGCGAATACCAGCGCACGCTTGCTGTGCTGAAGACCCACGGCTGGTCGCCCAGCCGCTGCATTCCGCATGGCGGCCACCAGATGTCCCTGAACATCGCCGCCGGCCTCGGCCTGGGGGGCAACGAGAGCTATCCCGACCTGTTCCAGCCCTATGGCGGCTTCCCCGACGGCGTCCGCGTCGAGAACGGCCACATCACGATGCCCGACCTTCCCGGCATCGGCTTCGAAGGCAAGTCGGACCTCTACAAGGAAATGAAAGCGCTGGCGGAGTAGCCCGCCCGCTGCGGGATACTCCGTCATTGCGAGCGCAGCGAAGCAATCCAGAATCTCTCCGCGGAGGCAGTCTGGATTGCGTCGTCGCTTCGCTCCTCGCAATGACGATGCGGGACGACCTCTCGCTACGACAGCCGCATGTCCAGCAGCCGCCGTCCTTCGCCCTTGATCAGCTTCTTCACCGCGCTCGACGCCACGACCTCGCCGTCATTCGCATACGCTTCGTGGTTCTTCTCGATGTCGTCGAGCCGGTAGAGGTAGTTCACCATCACGCCGGCGGATTCGCGCAGGCCCTTCGGCGAGAGATCGCCGAGCCAGTTGATGCGCTCGAGCCGTGCGCCGTTGCCGAGGTGGAAGCGGGCGACGGAATCGATCAGCCGGCCCTTCGGCGTCCGCGCCTTCAGGAAGTAGTGGGCGGCGAGCGGCTCGAGCACGCCGCGCAGCTGTGCGGTGGTCTCGGGGCTCTCGAACCATCTGGGATCATCGAGGCGCTTCAGGATCTCGCGGTCCTCGTCCGACAGCGGCAAATCCTCGTCCTGCTTCACCCATGCCATGAAGCCCGGCACCGGCGACAGCGTGACGAAAGTATCGAGCTTCGGCAATTCGCGGCGCAGCTCCTCCACCACCTGCTTGATCAGGAAGCTGCCGAAGGAGATACCCCCGAGGCCACGTTGCGTGTTCGAGATCGAGTAGAACACGGCGGTGCGCGCCTTCTCGATGGACAGATGCTGGCGATCGACCGCGAGCAGCGGCGCGATCGCGGCCGGAATCGTTTCCGTCAGCGCCACCTCGACGAAGATCAGCGGCTCGTCGACCATCGCGGGATGGAAGAAGGCGTAGCAGCGGCGGTCGACCGGATCGATGCGGCGGCGCAGTTCGTCCCAGTCCGAGATTTCATGCACGGCCTCGTAGCGGATGATCTTTTCGAGGATGTTGGCCGGGGTCGACCAGTCGATCCTGCGCAGCACGAGAAACCCCCTGTTGAACCACGACGAGAGCAGATGCGAGACGTCGCGATCGAGCGCGGCGAAATCGGAATTGCCTTTCATCAGGCCGAGCAGATCGGCCCGCATGTTGACGAGATCGCCGGTGCCGCCGGGCGCGCGATTGAGCCGGCGGATCAGTTCCTGCCGCCGCGGCTCCGAGGCGAAATGCAGCGCGCTGGCGTCCTCGTCGTTCGGTCCGCTGCGCCAGGCCTCGATGGCCCGGGCGAGCCGCTCGCGGTCAGGCCCGAAATCGCGCACGAGGGCCTCGAAGAAGGCGCGGCGGCCGGGCGCATCCAGCTCCTGGTAGAGATCGAGCACGTCGCGCGCCAGGGCTGTGCCGGAGGCCTCGCCGCGCCCGGACAGCAGCGCGCCGCAGAGTTCGATCAGTCCGTCGGCGTCCCGCCGCGTCTCGGCGGAATCGCCGCGGCGAAGCAGCGTCCGGCCGCGCTCGGAGATGGTGGCGAGCAGGTCGGAAAAAAAGGCGTTGGCCATGAGGGCTTTCGATTCAGGTTTGTGCGTTGCGAGAAGTTTACACGGGATTTGGGCGAAAGCCGATCACAATTGGGCGGCACCGGCGACCAACTCCAACCGAGCCATGCGTCGGAAGGATACGATCATGCCACGAACGATACTCCTTCAGCCGTCATTGCGAGGAGCGGAGCGACGAAGCAATCCAGAATCCCTCAGCTGGCGCGGTCTGGATTGTTTCGTCGCAAGGGCTCCTCGCAATGACGCCCGAAAGAGCGCGCCGCGCTAGACTTTCCCCGCAAACTCCGTCGGTGTTCGCCCCGTCACCTGGCGGAACGCCGCCGAGAACGCCGGGAGGCTGGCATAGCCGAGCTGGGTGGCGAGCTGCTTGACCGAGACGCCCGGATCGGTCGACAGCAGCTGGATCGCCGCGGCGATGCGGGCGCGCTGGCACCAGCTCTTGAAGCTGAGCTGCGTCTGCGTCGAAAACAGCCGCGACAGCGTCCGCGCCGAGGTGCCGACGGCACGCGCCAGATTGTCGATGTCATGCGTCCCGGTGGGATCGTCGAGCACCATCAGCGCGGCGCGGCGGCTGCGCGGCTCGCGCGGCAGCGGCACGAAGGTCGCGGAGTCTTCGGCCTGGTGCAATTCGAGCATGACGAGGCGGACCAGCAGATCGGTGCGCTCCTCGGTATTGCCGGAATCGAACAGCGCGAGGATCGCCTGGTTGAGCAGCGGCGACACCCGCACCACGAACTCCCGCGTCAAGCCCTGGTCCGGCTGCTCGCGCCTGAGCCAGGCCAGGTCGAAATACAACGTCCGCATCTCGATGTCGGCGAGCAGGTCGATGGCGTGTTCGAGCCCGGCCGGGACCCAGACCGCGCGGTCCGGCGGAACCAGCCAGCGTCCCCCGGGCGTCGTCACCTGCATGGTGCCTTTGGCCGCATAGATCAGCTGCGCCTCGCGGTGCAGATGCGGCGCGATCCGCATGCCCCTGGCATAGTCGCGTGCCACCAGGTGCACGCCCGCGGGCGAGCGATGATTGCTCCGGACCTCCCGCAGGATCGGCGTTTCCAAGATTGGCGTGTCAAAGACAGTCATTGGCAGCATCCCGTCATGGCGCTGACATATAACTCATTTCGGCGCAGGAGAGGATTCGGAAAATGAACAGCCCCAGCCGGGTGATCGGTTTCGTCAACGCAGGCCATTTCATCGACCATTATGCGATGCTGATCTTCGCCGCGGCGGTGATCGTCATGGGTCCCGCGCTCGGCATGGCCTATTCGGAGCTGCTGCCCTACGCCACGCCGGGCTTCGTCGCCTTCGGCGCCGGCTCGCTGGTCACCGGCTGGCTCGGGGACCGCTGGAGCCGCCGCCACATGATGCTGATCTTCTTCATCGGCATTGGCCTTGCCATGATCTCGGTCGGGTTCGTGCAGACGCAGGCCCAGCTCGGCGTGGCGTTGTTCGCGATCGGCATCTTCGCCTCGATCTATCATCCGGTCGGCACCGCGATGATCGTGTCCTATGCCGACCGGCTCGGCCGCGAGATGGGCCTGAACGGGGTCTGGGGCAATCTCGGCGTCGCCTCCTCGGCGCTGGTCACCGGCGTGATCGGCCAGTATCTCGGCTGGCGCTTCGCCTTCATCGTCCCCGGCATCGTCACGATCCTGATCGGCATCGCCTTTGCGCTGCTGGTCGTGCATGAGGACCGCAAGGGAAGCAAGCAGGCGGCGGCGCAGGCGCGCGTCGCCCGCAAGGACATGTGGCGCGTGATCCTGGCGCTGCTGATCGTCGTGATCGCGATCTCGACCACGTTCAATGCCGTCACCGTGGCGCTGCCGAAACTGTTCGCCGAGCGCCTGGCCGATCTGACGAAGAGTCCCGCGCTGCTCGGCGTCATCGCGGCCTGCGTCTACGTGTTCGGCGCCATGACCCAGTACACGATCGGCCGGCTGCTCGATCGCTACTCGCTGAAGACGGTGGCGCTGCCGCTGTCCTTCATGCTGGCGCCGTTCCTGTATCTCGCCGCGAGCCTGTCCAACCTGCCGCTGATCCTGGTGTCGATCGGCATCGTCATGGGCGCCTTCGGGCAGGTCACCGTCAACGACGCCATGGTCGGCAAATACACCACCGACGAATGGCGCTCGCGCGCCTATGCGGTGCGCTATTTCGTCGGTTTCACCGCGGCCGGCGCCTCGGTCGGCCTCGTCGCCTGGCTCTACGAGCAGGGCGGCTTCGTCACCATGCTCCACGCCTTCGCCGGCCTCTGCCTGCTCGCGATCGCCGCCGCGATCATCCTTCCGCGCGAGATCCGGACGCCGCAGGCGGTGTGAGCGCTCTCTCCCCCCGTCATTGCGAGGAGCGCAGCGACGAAGCAATCCAGACTCGTCCCGCGGAGGGAGTCTGGATTGTTTCGCTGCGCTCGCAATGACGGACAGGGAGCGTCGCGGCGGCTCACGCACACCATCCACGATGCCATTATGCCGATGTTTTGCCCGACGGAGCAAGGCGTTTCGGCATAAGCGAAATTATGGAGCTATTTCAACGCATCTTGACTGTGCATGGGGTTGTTTTCGCATTCAGTGCCTGGCCTCGGCCACCGGCACCGCCTTCGGCGCCTTCTTCGAGGCCCGCCAGTTCTCGAAGCGCTGCACCACCACGAAAAAGGCGGGCACGAACAGCACCGCGAGGCAGGTCGAGGCCAGCATGCCCGAGAACACCGTGATGCCGATCGACTTGCGCGCGCTGGCGCCGGCGCCGGTGGCGAGCACCAGCGGCACCACGCCGAGGATGAAGGCGAACGACGTCATCAGGATCGGCCGGAAGCGGGCGCGCGCCGCCTCGATCGCGGATTCCAGGATCGGCTTGCCGTCGCGGCCGTGCAGTTCGAGCCCGACCTCGACGATCAGGATCGCGTTCTTGGCCGACAGCGCGATGAGCAGGATCAGGCCGATCTGGCAATAGAGGTTGTTGTCGATCTTGAGCGCGTTGAGGATCAGCATTGGCCCGATCAGCGACAGCGGCACGGCGAGGATCACCGAGATCGGCGCATACCAGCTCTCGTACTGGCCGGCGAGCACGAGATAGACCAGCAGCATGGCGAGGCCGAACACCCAGTAGATCTGGTTCGAGACCGCCTTCTCCTGGTAGGACATCGCGGTCCATTCGTAGCCGGTGCCGGGCGGCAGCGTCTTGTCGGCGATCTCCTCCATCAGCTTCAGCGACTGCCCGGAGGAATAGCCCTGAGCCGGCAGGCCGACCACGGTCGCGGAGGGGTAGAGGTTGTAGAGGCTGATCAGCGACGGGCCCGTGGTCGGCGTGATCTTGGCGATGGTGCCGATCGGGATCATGTCGCCGTTGGAGTTGCGCACCATCATGTTGGCGATGTCACGCTCGGTGACGCGGAACGCCGGATCGGCCTGGGTATAGACCTGGAACACGCGGCCGAACTTGTTGAACTGGTTGACGTAGGACGAGCCGAGATAGGTCGAGAGCGCCGAGAACACCTGGTCGGTGGTGACGTGCAGGGTCTGGGTCTTGATCCGGTCGATCTCGACGTTGAACTGCGGCACCGCCGAGCGGAACGAGGAGGAGACGCGCTGCAGCGCGCTCTGGCTCTGGGCGTTGCCGACCACCGCGCCGGTGATCGCCTGGAGCTTGGCGAAATCGCTGTTGCCGTCGCGCAGCTCGACCTGCATCGAGAAGCCGGCGGCGTTGCCGATGCCCTGGATCGGCGGCGGCGGCAGCACCAGCGTGCGTGCCTCCATGATGGCGGCGAGCCTGTCGTTCAGCCCGTAGACCAGCGAGCGCAGATCCTCGCCGGGGCCCTTGCGTGCGTCCCAGTCCTTCAGGATGATATAGGCGACGCCGGCATTGGCGAGGCTCGCGCTGTTGTCGAGCGCGGAGATGCCGGCGATGGTGATGACCTGCGCGACGCCCGGCGTCTCGCGGATCAGTTCGCTCGCCCGGTCCAGCACCTTCTGGGTCCGCTCCAGCGACGCGCCATCGGGCAGCTGCACGGCGGCGATCAGATAGCCCTGGTCCTCGATCGGCAGGAAGCCGGTCGGCACCCGCGACAGGCCGTAGCCGCCGATCCCGATCAGCACCAGTGCGACCGCGACGGAGACCGTGGCGTGCCGGACGAGGAAGCCGATCAGCCGCGTGTAGCCGCGCTCGATCCTGTCATAGACATTGTTGAAGCCGCGGTAAAAGACATTGCGTTTCTCCGGCGGCACGGCCGGGCGGAGCCAGAGCGCGCATTGCGTCGGCTTCAGCGTCGCGGCGTTGATGGCCGACAGCAGCGCGGTCGCCGCGATCACCAGCGCGAACTGCGAGTAGATGCGCCCGGTGAGGCCGGCGAGGAACGAGGCCGGCAGGAACACCGAGATCAGCACCAGCGTGATGCCGACGATCGGCGCGAACAGCTGGTCCATCGCCTTGATGGCGGCGTCGTGGCCGTTCATGCCGCGTTCGATGTTGTGCGCCGCGCCTTCCACCACGACGATGGCGTCGTCGACGACGATGCCGATCGCCAGCACGATGGCGAACAGCGTCGACATGTTGATGGTGAAGCCGAGCGCCGCCATGGCGGCGAAGGCGCCGATGATGGTCACCGGCACCGTGGTCGCCGGCACCAGCATCGCGCGCCAGTCCTGCAGGAACACCAGGATCACGACCAGCACGAGAACGCCGGCCTCGATCAGGGTCATGTAGACCTCGTGCACCGAGGCCTCCACGAACTTGGTGGTGTCGAACGGCGTGTCGTACTTGATCCCCGGCGGGAACGCCTTGGCGAGTTCGGCCATCTTCTTCTCGACCGCCTGCTCGACCTGAAGCGCGTTGGCGCCGGGCGACTGGAATACGCCGATGCCGGTGGCCGGCTGCTTGTTGAGCGAGAAGATCTGGCTGTAGGTCTGCGCCCCCAGCTCGACCCAGCCGACGTCGCGCACGCGCGTGACGTCGCCGCTGCTGCCGGTCTTGACGATGATGTTCTCGAACTGGCTGGTGTCGTCGAGCCGGCCGTTGACGTTGAGCGTGTACTGGAACGCCTGACCCGGCGGCGTCGGCGGTGCGCCGACCTGACCGGCCGAGACCTGCTGGCTCTGCTGCTGGATCGCCTGGATGACGTCCTGCGGCACCAGTCCCCGCACCTGGAGCCTGTTCGGATCGAGCCAGACCCGCATCGAATACTGGCCAGCGCCGAACACCGTGACGTTGCCGACGCCGGGCAGGCGCGAGAGCTCGTCGCGGATGTTGATGGTGGCGTAGTTGCTCAGATAGAGGCTGTCATAGCTCGAATCCGGCGAGGTCAGCGTCACGAACAGCAGGATCGAGGTCGACTTCTTCTGGACGGTCACGCCCTGGTTCTGCACCGCCTGCGGCAATTGCGACAGGGCGCTGGAGACGCGGTTCTGCACCAGCACCTGCGCGAAGTTGAGGTCGGTGCCGATCTTGAATGTCACGGTCAGCGTATAGGTGCCGTCGGAGCCGCTGTAGGACTGCATGTAGAGCATGTCCTCGACGCCGTTGACCTGCTGCTCGATCGGCAGCGCCACGGTGTCGGTCACGGTCTTGGCGCTGGCGCCGGGATAGCGCGTGGTGACCTGCACCGTTGGCGGCACCACGTCGGGGTATTGCGCGATCGCCAGGTTGAACAGCGCGACCGCGCCGATCAGGATCATCAGCAGCGCGATGACGTTCGAGAGGACGGGCCGCTCGATGAAGAATTTCGAGATCATGGCGGGCGCTCCTACTTGGCCGACGCCTGCGGCTGACCGATCTTCGTCGCTTGCGGCTCGATCTTCTGGCCGGGGATCACGCGCAGCAGTCCGGCGATGACCACGCGGTCGTCCGGCTTCAGGCCGCTCTCGATCACGCGCAGGCCGTTATCCAGCGGTCCGATCTGGACCTTGCGCTGCTCGACGACGTTGTCGCCGTTGACCACGAGCAGATAGCGGCCGCCCTGGTCGCTGCCGAGCGCGGTGTCGGGGACCAGCAGCGAGTCCTTCTCCTCGCTGAACGGCACGCGGACGCGAACGAAATAGCCTGGCAGCAGCACCCGCTTGTCGTTGGGCACGAGGCCGCGCACGGCGAGCGTGCCGGTCGACTGGTTGATGGTGGGCGCGACATAGTCGAGCTTGCCCTGGTGCGGATAGCCGGTTTCGGTCTGCAGCCCGATCTCGATCGGGAATTGCTTGAGGTCGGCGCCGGTGAGACCGCGCCTGGCGGCCTCGGCGCGGATGCGCAGCACGTCCTGCTCGCTGACGGTGAAGTTGACGTAGATCGGGTCCATCGACACGATGGTCGCGAGCTGGGTCGGGGAGGCGACACCGACCAGTTCGCCGACCGAGACGAGATGCGCGCTGACGACGCCGTCGAACGGCGCCGTCACCTTGGTGTAGCCGTAATTGATCGCGGCGAGCTTGGTGTTGGCCTGGGCCTGCTGGAGAGTCGCCTGGGCGTTGTCGCGGGTGGAGGTCGACGTGTCGAGCGTCGACTGCGAGACCGCCTGCTTCTGCACGAGATCGACCTGGCGCTTGTAGTCGGCGTCCGCCTGCCGGACCGTGGCCTGCGCGCCGGCTTCGGCGGCCTGGGCCTGGTCCAGCTTCAGCTTATAGGTCTCCGGCTCGATCGTGAACAGCTGCGTGCCCTGCTTGACGAAGGTGCCGTCCTGGTAGTCGATCGATTGCAGGAAGCCCTGCACGCGCGCCACGAGGTCGACGCTCTTGACCGGCGCCGTGTTGCCGGTCGCCTCGACATAGCGCGTGACCGGCCGCTGCACCGGCGTGGCGACGTCCACCTTGGGCGGGGGCGGGGCGACGAAGGTGTTCTTCTCCTCGCAGCCGGCGAGCGCGGCCGTGAGAGCCGCCGTAGCCAGAACCCGTCCGAACTGACGCCAGCCTCCGGTGTGTCTCGCGGAAGATGCGGAATTCGTGCAGGTCATTCTGGAGCCCCCGATTGAAGTCTGTCGGGGCGGGAGGCTATCAACAAACGTTCCGGCGTGGAACCACCATGGAAATGGCAGTCCACGGCCTTGCGCTGCAAACCGCGCCGTGCCTTGGGCGCGATCCGCGACAAACCGCTTTTCATCGCGCGCATGATCGACCAGTATCGAGACATGCGGCCAATGACCGGCGGCGTGAACGACAAGAGAGCCGTCAGGCCATCAAGTCAGTCCATCAAGAAGAAAAGGTGAGGAGACCATGTCATGCCACTATCGATCCGGTCGGCTCTTGCCGGGCTCGGTCTCGCAGCGGTGGTCGCGATGCCCGCGCTAGCGGACGGCCTGAAGGACGAGATCGCGCCGACCGGCAAGCTGCGGGTCGCGATCGCGATCAGCCCCGCCGGCGGAGCGTTCTGGTCGACCAGGACCGAATCCGGCCATGCCGGGGTGCCGGTCGACCTTGGCAGGGAAATGGCGGCCCAGCTCGGTGTCCCCGTCGAATATGTCGTGCACCAGAATTCCGGGCAGATCACCGAGGCGGCATCGCAAGGCACCTGGGACGTGACCTGGCTACCCAGGGATCCCGAACGCGAGAGCAGGATGCTGTTCGGCCCGGTCTACGAGGTCGCCGATGCCACCTACATCATCAAGGCGGGGTCGCCCATCACCAGCTTCGCCACGCTCGACCAGCCCGGCGTCAAGGTCGCCGCCGTCAACGCCACGACCACGATGCGCGGCGCGATCGCGCATCTGAAGAACGCGCAAGTCACGGGCTATCAGACCTATGACGAGATATTTGTGCTCCTGAAGAACGGCGAGATCGATGCCTTCGCCCTGTCGCGCGATCAGCTCAACAAGATGGCGCAGAAGATTCCGGGCAGCCGAGTGCTGGACGAGACCTTCAAGAAGACGGTGACCGCCGTGGCCGTCCCGCCCGGCCGCAAGCAGGCCCATGCCTTCGTCACCAGATTCATGACGGAGGCGACGACCAACGGCACCCTGCGCAAGGCCTATGACGCCAACGGCCTGAAGGACACGCCGATCCGGACGGAGTAGATGCGATCACCGCTTCCGGATCTCCGCGTATTTCGCCAGCGCTTTCTCGAACTTGCGGTTGAACAGCCACATCGCGGCGAGGATCTCGCGGAAGCTCGCGGAGGTCCGCGCCCGGTCGGCCTTGCCGAACGCAAAGATGCTGTTGTTGCGCAGGTGCTTCATCACCGTCGGGTTCGAGACCCTTGCATTGAGGAAGTCGCCCGACTTCAGCGCCGCGCGCGTCGGGGTCGGCACGATCTGGATCAGCTCGAACAGCTTCATCTGCTCGATCGGGTCTGGCAGCGTCTTCATGATCGCCGGGATGTCGCCGAACAGCTCGGCGTGGGCGTTCATCAGGCCGTCGCGGATGTTGATCCAGTGGTTGAAGCGGCGGTCGATCGCGGCGGCGCGAGCCTCCTCCCTGTCGTCGCGCGCGCTCAATGCGGGATCCAACGCCGCAATCGTTGGCTTGATGGCATCCCACTTCCTCCGCCCGTTGCGGGCTTCCGACGGGCCGGTCTGGAAGCTGCCCATATAGGTGTTCGAGCGCGCGTTACGGACGTTCTGCTTGCCGTTGGTTTCGGCATAGAAGAGCCCCAGACTGATGCGCCCGGCCACCTCCGCATGCGTCTGCGATAGCCCCTTGGCACGCGCGATCGCCGACGCAAGGTCGACGACGTCCGCGAACGGCGTTGTCGAACTCTGCGCATTCGCGGGTGGTGCCTCCATGAGGTCGAACAGCGCGGCGTACTCGTCGATCAGCGGCTCGATGCCGGCATCGAAATAGGCCGGCGGGATCTCGAACTTGTTGGGCCGTCCGATCCGCGACGGCATCGCGTCGGTCAGATCCTTGTAGGTGCTGATGACGGCGACGCGCGCCAGATACAGCGCCTGTCCCGGCAGGTTCGGCAACGGCTGTTTCGCCTCGATCTGGCGGCGCCGTTCGGCCAGGATCGCCTTGAAGTCGACCACGGCGCGTTCATAGGCCGTGATCGCATCCGCCTGCAGGGACGTCGGCGCACGCTGCTGTGCGGCCGCGGGGGCGAGCAAGAAGAACGCTGCGGCGGCCAATGCTGCCCGTCCTGGTGTCATCGCGCGGTCCCATCGAATCGGCTGAGCGTGATCGTAAGCATCCAGGATGCGGCTTGGCGAGGTGCAATCCACCGGAAGCGCCCGCGAGGATCGGGGTCGGCGGGGGTTCCATCAAGGTGGTCGGACCACAGCCGGCCAGCTTACACCAGGCTGACAAAACGTCTTTACGTTTCAGTAGTTTCGTGCGGGCAGACTGTGTCCGGCTCCATTCGCCGTCGGATATTTCGCCAAGACCGTTCCTGCGCTTTTTTCATCGCCGTATCGAACACCCAGGTCGAGCGGGACATGACAATGACATTGCTCGCGACGTTCTCTCGTCTCAACCACTTCAAGCGCGACACCGGCGCCAACGTCGCCGTCATCTTTGCGATCGCGCTTATTCCGCTCATCGCCGCGGTCGGCTGCGCCATCGACTACAGCATGGCGACGCGCATCAAGGCGAAGCTCCAGGGTGCTGCGGATTCGGCCAGCGTGGCCTCGATCTCGGTCAACTCCGCCGGTTACAACGCCGCGATGGCGATGACGTCCAACGGATCGGTGGCGGCCGGCGTCGCCGAAGCCATCAACATCTTCAGCGGCAACGCATCGTCCTTTGCCGGCAGCTACGGCAATCTCGGCGTCACCGCGACGGTCACCAAGACCGGATCGAAAATGGCATCGAGCGTGCAGTTCAGCGCCGATGTTCCGGTGACCTTCATGCGGGTGCTCGGCTATCAGAGCCTTCGCGTCAACGGAACGTCATCTTCGTCCACCAGCCTGCCGCTCTATCTCGATTTCTACCTGACGCTCGACGTGTCGGGATCGATGGGCCTGCCGTCGACGACAGCCGAAGCCCAGCGCATGCAGGCGATCAATCCGGACAATTATCGGCAGTATCCCACCGGCTGCACCCTGGCCTGCCATTTCTCGCCGCAGAACAGCGCGTGCACGGATACGGGAACGCAGGGCTATCCCACCAATAATTACTGCCTCGGCTATGCGATCTCCCGCGTCAGCCAGAGCGGATACAAGGGACTGCTGACCAAGAAGACCACCAATCCGATGGGCGTGCAGTTGCCGTCGTCGATCGTCTCCGGCCTGCCGAACTCGCTCTACACGAACCTGCCGACGGTGGCGAACTGTCCGACCGACGGCACGGATTCGTGCATCCAGCTGCGTCTCGATGCCGTCGGCTACGCCGTGAACCAGCTGTTCTCGACCGCGAACAGCACTGCGAAGGTCGCGAACGAATTCCGGATCGGTCTCTATCCGTTCATCCGCTATCTCTATTCCTATTTCCCGTTGACCAGCAGCATCAACGGCTCGACGACCAACCCCGCGACGATCAACTACGCGGCCGCGAACCTCGCGACCCTGCTCGACACCAACATCAACACCAATCTCGGCTCGGGCGGTACGCATATCGACACGGCGCTGTCGAGCATGAATACGCTGATATCGAGCGTCGGCGACGGCAGCGCGTGGAACAACACGCTGCCTTACGTCTTCCTCGTCACCGATGGCGCGCAGGATCCGCAGGTCAAGGGCGTGCCGAACGGATCATGGTCCGGCAGCAACCATGCCACCACGATCAATCCGGCGACGTCCTGCACGCCGCTGAAGAACCGCGGCATCATCATCTCCGTGCTCTACATCCCGTACCAGCCGATCAATCCGGTCAATGCCTCCTTTGCCAATGACGAGGATGATTACGCCAACTGGAACATCCCCAACATTCCGGCCAGTCTGCAGAACTGCGCCTCGCCCGGCTTCTTCTACACGGCCAACACGCCGGCCGACATCACGGCGGCGCTGAACGCGATGTTCAATCATGCGGTCCAGCAGGCGCACATCACGAACTGAATTCGGCTTCAAATCGCGGCACGATAGTCCGGCGCCGTTGCCAGAAACCGCGCATAGTCGTCGGCATCCGGCGGCGTGAAGCGGCCGCCGAGCCCGCCGCGCTTCTGCTGTTTCGTGCCGATGTCCGCCATCAGTTCGTCGAAATGGCGAAAGTGGTAGGGCGCGACGCAGAGCCCGCCATAGACGCCGGCGGCGGGCCGCTCGACGCGCCTGAAGTGCAGCATCATCTCCATGTTCTGGCGCATCTGTTGCGCAGTCGGTTGCCGCGCGAGCTGCCCGTCGGCGTAGCGCACCAGCCAGTTGGCGGCGAGATCGGCGCAGAGCACGGTGCAGAACGACGAGTTGAATCCGACGAAGCCGAGGTCGGGCAGGTCGGGATTGGCGATCAGGCGGTAGAGCCGGTACTGCCCGTCCGCGTCGACCAGCTTCTGCCGGTAAGCCTCCGGCAGGAAGGGCACGCCGAGCTCGTAGCCGATCGCGAGTACGGCGAGGTCGGCGCCGACGCGCTCGCCGCCGCTCATCACGATCGTGTCGTCCTCGAAATGGTCGAACGTGCCGAACACGGCCTTGATGCGCCCGTCGGCCACCATGGGATAGAAGCCCGGCGTTGCGATCGGAACGGAGCAGTTGACGCCATCCTCGATCCGCTCCTTTGGCACCATGTTGCACTGCTTGAGCTTGAGCTGGGTCTTCAAGAGGCTCTCCAGCCCCCGCCAGTTTGCCCAGACAAGCGGCGCCGTGATGCGGTGCGCCAGCCGCGCGGCTCTGCTCGCACCCCAGCCCTGGAACATCTGCTCCTGGGCGCGGACATAGAGGATGCGCTTGAAATTGACGAGGCCGCCGATGAAATAGGGGATGCGCCAGACCGGCTCGCGCATCACGATCGTCACCTCACGGGCGCCTGATTTCACCGCGTTGACGGCAATGTCGGTCGCTGACTTCGAGCCGCCCAGCACGACGACGCGGCGTCCTTTCGCCAAGGCCGGATCGCTGTATTTCGACGAATGGAGGATCTCGCCGCCCTGGGCGAGGAAGCCGTCTTCCCCTCGCCAATGCAGCTCGCGCGGTTCGTTGAACTGGCCGGTGCAGATGGCGACGAAATCGAACTCCTCGCGCCCGGTCGTACCATCCTTTGTCTTGAGCGCGAGCGTCCAGCCAGCGGTGCCGTCGGCCCGCCGCTCCATGCCGACGACCGAGGATCCAAGCCGCAGCATCCGGTCGAGCCCGAAGCTCTTTGCATAGTCGGAGAGATAGGCATGGACCTGCGGCCCGGTCGGCCATTCCGGATAGGCCTCCGGCATGGCGCGGTCGGTGTAGCGGTAGAGATCCTTCGGGCTCTGGGTCTGCACGTCGGGGTAGGAGCGCGCCGGTTCCCAGACGCCACCGAGATCGGCGCTGCGCTCGACGATGGTGACGCGGTGGCCGCGGGCGGAGAAGGCTTTTGCGGCGGCGAGGCCGGAAACGCCGGCGCCGATGACACAGACATGCTTTGGACTGACCATGAAATTGCTCGACAGCTTCTGGTGTGGGCGCGCATGCGTCCGCATTCGGCCGCGAAAGCGGCCGGCAGGACCTGCGGGCAGATGGAGATGGGACGGGCGGGCTGACGCCTATTCGTTGGCTTCGGGCGGCAGGAAATCCACCTCGTGCAGCGCCGAGATGCGCACGACCTCGTCAGGGTCGGTCAGATTGTGCAACTGCTCGAACAGCGCTTCCAGCTTCTGCATCGGCGACACCCAGAACAGCGCGCGGCACGGCCTGTCGGACTTGTTGAAATAGCCATGCGGGATGCCCCGCGGCATCCGGACGAGATCGCCGGCATGGGCCTTGACCCATTTGCCGTCGAGCTTGAGGTCGAGCGTGCCTTCCTGGACCAGGATGAATTCGTCCTGGGTCGGATGGATGTGCACCGGCACGAACTGGCCGGGATCACTGTTGGTCTCGAAGGCGAAGGTGGAGTCCGTGACGGCTTTGGGGAAGTAGACCTGCCCCAGAATGTTCCAGGTCTTGCCGCCATAGCCTGTGCCGTTTGCAGTAATGCCCTTTTCGAGTGCAGTCATGGTTGGCTCCATCATGGGATCCGGCATTGCGAGCTTCGTCACGGCCGGGCCGCCCGTCTATCCGCGAAACGAATCCCGCTGCGCTTCTTGCCGCGCAGCATGAACATTTTTGGTTCAAGGGCCTTTCCGGTGTGGGCCGACTATTATAGGCTTAAAACAATTTCATGATGCGGGGCGCTGTCGATGATGTCCGCTGCCGAGCTGGAATTGCAAGCAGGGCCCGCCCACCAACGGCTGGCCGAGTTCGTGCGCGTCGCCACGGATGATGTCGACGAGGCGGCCGAAGAGATCGGGCGCATCTTCTGCCCGCATGAACTCGCGCCGACAACGACCTCCGCCTTCTCGGCGCAGCACAACAGCGCAGCCTTCGACGGCTTCTCGATCAACTACGTGTCCTATGGCGGATCGGTGACGATCGATCCCGGATGTCTGGACCGTTTCTTCCTGGTGCAGATTCCGCTCAGCGGCATGGCCGATGTCCGGACCGGCGGCGTTGCCGTCGAAACGGTACCGGGACGAATGGCCTCGCTGTTGTCGCCGACGCTCCCGACCCGGATGACATGGTCGGACTGTGCGCAGATGATCCTGCTGCTCGATCGGCGCCTCGTCGAACAGCGCGCGGCGGCGCTGTCGGGCCGCGCGTCCGGCGCTGTCGAATTCGTGCCGGTCCTCGATCTCGCAACGCCGGGAGGGCGCGAACTGTCGACGCGACTGGCGACCTTGATGGCGCTCGCGGAGCGTCTCGGGCCGGCCGGCCGGCTTTCTCCGCTGGCGGCGGGCGAATGGCGTGAAACGCTGCTCGATCGTCTGCTGCACGGCCAGAAGCATCAGCTGTCGGAAGCGATCAGGACCTTTTCCGGCCGTGCCGAGCGTCTGCCGCGCGCGCTTCGCACGGCGCGGGACTGGATCGACGCCAACGCGTGCATGCCGCTCGATCTCGCGCAGCTCGCCTGCGTCGCCGGCATCGGCATCCGCGCGCTTCAGCTCGGCTTCAGGCGCCACTTCGGCATGTCGATCTCGGAGATGCTGCTAGACCTCCGCCTTGCCGAACTGCATGCTCGCCTGCTGCGTGCCGAGCCGGACGCTTCGATCACCGAAATCGCGTTCGATCTCGGGTTCACCCATCTCGGCCGTATGGCCGGCGCCTATCGCGGCAAGTTCGGCGAGACGCCTTCGGCGACGCTGCGGCGGCGTCTGAGCTGACGCTAGTTTCGCGAGTGGGTGGCGCGGTCGTCCTGTTCGGCGTTCTTGCGCAGAAAGCCCTGGAGCTGGGCCTGCACGGAATAGGGCGTCGGGATCGCATCGCCCGCGGCATCGACGGCCGTGTCGAGACAGCGGCGCAGCATGCGAGCGAGTTCGGCCTTGCGGTAGGGTTTGGTCAGCAGCGGGGCGCCGACGGTGGCGCGTCCCGGCGCGTGCGGGGCATCGTGGGCATAGCCCGACGTGAAAAGGACCCGCAGCGACGGGCGCATTGCCACCATCTCGTCGGCCAGCTCGCGTCCATTCAGGGCGCCGGCCATCACGATGTCGGTGAACAGCAGGTCGAACGGGGTGCCCTGGCCGGCGATGGCGAGTGCCTCGGCGGCGTTGGCCGCGGGGATGACCTTGTAACCGAGGCTTTCGAGCTGCAACGAAACGAATTGGCGGACGTCGCGGTCGTCCTCGACGCAAAGGATGGTCTCGGTTCCGCCCACGATCTTGCGCTCGTCGTAGCCCGTCGGGCGAAGCGCACTGGTCTCCGCCTTGGGCAGATAGATCGTGAACACCGTGCCGTGGCCTTCCTCGGACTTGACCTTGATGCCGCCGCCGGACTGCTTGACGAAGCCGAACACCATGCTGAGACCGAGTCCGGTGCCCTTTCCGACGTCCTTGGTCGAGAAGAACGGATCGAAGATCCGCTCCAGAATGGCAGGCGGAATCCCCGTGCCGGTGTCGGCGATCTCGATCTCGACATAGTCGCCGGCATAGCCGGCGCCGACGGCCAGAGCTTCGCGGATGCCGAACACCACGTTGCGTGTCGTGAGCGTCAGCTTGCCGCCCTCCAGCATGGCATCGCGCGCGTTGATCGCCAGATTGAGCAGGGCGGAGCTCAACTGTCCGCGGTCGGCAAACGCCAGCCAGATGCTGTCGTCGAGCCTCGTTGCAATCTCGATCTTCTTGTCGAAGGTCGCCAGCAGCAGCTTCGCCAGTTCTTCCAGGAGGTCGTTGACATCGATCTCGGTCGGCTGCAGCGACTGCTTGCGGGCGAATGACAGCAGGCTCGAGGTGAGGGCCGCGCCGCGATCCGCCGCTTCGCTGATCATCTTGGTGATGGTGGCGAGCGGTGGATTGTCCTTCACGGCATCGGCGAGAATCTCGATCGTGCCCGTGATGACGGTCAGCATGTTGTTGAACTCGTGGGCGATGCCGCCGGTGAGCTGTCCCACCGCTTCCATCTTCTGGGCCTGGATCAGCTTTTCCTCGGCGGCGCGCTTCTGCGTGATGTCCTTGACGAAACAGTTGATCACGGTGCGCCCGTCGAGCTTGAGCACGGTGCTGGAGGCCTCGACCAGGATCTCGTCGCCCTCACGGTGCCGGAGACTTGCCTCGAAGCGGATGCCGATCGGCGTGTTGAACAGTTCCGGCAGCAGCCGCGTCATGCGTTGCCTGAAGCCGTCGCGGAACGGTTCGGAAATGAGGAGATCGACGGCGTCGGTGCCGAGCGCTTCCTGACGCGTCCAGCCGGTGAGCGCCTCGGCCTGGAAGCTCCATTCCAGCACGATCCCGTTGACGTCGATCTGCATGAAGGCATCGAGCGCGGTCTTGATCACGGACTGGGTCATCTGCGCACCGGCCCGCGCCTGATCGGCCAGTCGCGTGGCCAGCTGATCGGCGTGCCTCGCCTCGATGGCGCGGGCGCAGAGTTGCGCGAGCAGCATCGCGACGGCACCGCCGGCGAGCAGCGCGGCGATATCGGTCAGGCCGAAGCCGGTGCCGGTGATGGCATGAGAGGCGAGGAGACCTGCAGCGGTCACGACGACCGGGGCGGTCATCGCAAGTGTCAGAAGCCTCCTTGGTCCCATGATCGCGCACCACCCGCATCCGCCGCAGGCTCACGCACCCGCGGGTCGCTGAGTCCGGCTCGATTTGAGCTACAGATTCCCCGTAGCCGCGTCGAGAGGCAAGTTCCGGCGGTATCGTGTCGCGGGGGAGGGGAGGTCCGTCAGGCTCCCGGTGAATCTGTCTCCTGAAGCGTGGTCACCCAGATCACGCGTGCCACCTGCTGCGTCGGATTGTCGAACATGTGGGGCACGATGCTCGGAAACCGGAAGCTGTCGCCGGCCTCCAGCAGGTGAGCCTGGTGGTCGAGCCACAGGCGCAGGCTGCCGGACAGGATGTAGCCGGCCTTCTCGCCGGTGTGCTTCAGGAAGTCGGTGCCGGACGATGCGCCGGGATTGAGGGTGAGTTCGTAGAGTTCGAGCTGGCCCTTGCCTTCCGGCGTCAGCGCCTCCTTGACGACGCCGCTGGCGGTGAGCCGGAGCAGCCGCCGGCTGGTCCTTCGCACGATGTAGCGCTGCCCATCGGAGGCATCGCTGGTCTCGAAGAAATAGGAGATCGGCACATCGAGTGCGATGCCGAGCAGGCGTAGCGTGCGGATCGAGGGCATGGCGCGGGCGCGCTCGAGCTGGCTGATCATGCCGGTGGACAGTCCGGTGCGGTTGGCGACGTCCTGGATCGAAAGCCCGGCCCGCTGACGCAGCAGACGCACGGTCTCACCGAGCCGCTGATCGACGGCATCGTCGGTTTCGATCGCCGCTGCGTCCTTCCCGCCGCTGGTGTCGCCGCGACCATCCATGTCGCTCTCTCCCATCCACATGTCAGCCCAAACCGTCGGCCGAAACCGTCAGTCTGATTTAAAACCGTCGGCATCCTAGCAATGCGATTGACAGTTGTATTTAGTCATGATGAAATTTTGCTCGAAAAAGTTAGAAGCACTAAAGCCCACTCCAGTCCCCTGCCGGGGTTCGGGGGGCGGGGAGACGGTGCCGCGTGCGACAACGGAGAGTGGTCATGGCGGACGGCACCGGCAAGTTCGGCGTTGGGCATCGCGGCATTCCGAATCGTCGTCAGTTCTTTCAGCTCGGCGCCGGAGCGGCGGCAGGATGGACCCTCGCAGGTTCAGCCCATGCCCAGACCGAGCGGCCGACGGCACCGCCGGACAAGCCGCGCGGCCAGGTGATTGCCGCGCTGTCGCAGGAGCCCACCGTCTTTCATCCGCTGATGCCCGGCATCGAGGTCGATCAGGGCGTCTGGTGGCAGGTGTTCTCGCTGCTCTGGTTCATCGATCCCGACGGCAATTTCGTCCCCGATCTCGCCCGCGAAGTCCCGACCATCGAGAATGGCGGCCTGTCGGCCGACGGCCTCTCCTGGAAGATCAAGCTGCGCAGCGACGTGAAATGGCATGACGGCACGCCGTTCACAGCCGAGGACGTCAAGTTCTCGCTCGAACTGATCAACAATTCCGCCTTCCGCGCGCGCAGCCGTGTCGGCCACAGCCTCGTGAAGGACATTACCGTCGTCGCCCCCGATGAAATCCACTGGCGCATGGAGGCGCCTTACTCGCCCTACATGTCGATCCTGGGCTCGCTGACCTTCATCGTGCCCAAGCACATCCTGGAGAAGGTGCAGGATCCGAATGCCTCGCCCTTCCACAATGCGCCGGTCGGCACCGGGCCGTTCCGCTGGGGTGAGCGCGTGCCGGGCGACCACATCCTTCTGAATGCGAACACCGCCTATCACGGCAAGGGACCTTACGTCGAACGCGTGGTCTTCAAGTACATTCCCGACCTCACCGTTCTCTATACCCAGTTCCGCACCGGTCAGGTGGACTACACCGGCCTGCAGGGCATCCTGCCGAATTTCGTGCAGGAGGCGAAGACGCTGAAGGGCCGCAGGATCTTCGTGTCCGCGACCTCTTCGGTCGAGCACATCGCGCCCAACCTGGAATTCGGCGCGTTCGCCGACCGCGCGGTGCGCGAGGCGCTCTATCTCGCCATCAACAAGCAGGCGATCATCGACGCGCTCTATTACGGACTGCCGACGCAAACAGAGAGCTTCGTGCCGCAGCAGGCCTGGTCGTTCCAGAAGGGATTGCCGCAGCACAAATACGATCCGGCCAAGGCCAATGCGCTGCTCGATGCGGCGGGATGGGTTCGCGGCTCCGGCGGGATTCGCGAGAAGAGCGGCGTGAAGCTGGAATTTACCAACTCGACGACGTCGGGCAATGCCGTGCGCGAGCAGACCCAGCAATTGCTGATGCAGGACTGGAAGGCGATCGGTGCCGCCATGCGCGTCAACAACATGCCGGCCGCGGTGATCTGGGGCGATTTCTGGCAGCAGTCGAAATTCAACTCGGTTCTGGTGTCCGTCAACTTCATGCTCGGCAGCGATCCCGACGTCACGCCGCGCTTCGGCTCCGGCTCCATCCCGGCGAAGGGCGGCCGCGGCTACAACACCTATCAGTACAAGAACCAGGAGGCCGACCGTCTGCTCGCCGAAGGCGCCAAGCAGTTCGACCTGGCGCAGCGCAAGACGACCTATGGCGAGCTGCAGAAGCTGATCCGCAACGATCTCGCCATCCTGCCGCTGTTCCAGGGCTTCATCGCCGAGGGCGTCAAGGAGGGGCTGCAGGGCTTCCGTCCCAACATCAACACCTCGATCAATTGCTGGAACATCCGCGAATGGTACTGGACCTGATGCGTCTGGTCCGCGGGATCGCCTGAGATGGCGCGCTACGTTCTCAATCGGCTGGGGCAGGCCATCCTGCTCCTGGTCCTCGTCTCCGCGATCGGCTTTGCCATCCTGCATCTGGCACCCGGCGGCCCGCTGTCGCAGTTCGCGGCCTCCGCGCAGATGACGCAGGAGGATCTCGACCGCGTCACGCAGCAGCTCGGGCTCGATCGCCCGCTGCCGGTGCAGTATCTCGACTGGTTCGGCCGCATGGTCAAAGGCGACTGGGGCAAGTCCTACCGCGACGGCGAGCCCGTGCTGGCGGTGATCTCCTCGCATCTTGGCGCGACGCTGGAACTGATGGCGACGGCGACGATCATCGCCGTGCTGCTCGGCTGCTGGATCGGCATCCTGGGCGCCCTGCGCCGCTATTCGCTGTTCGACACGCTGGCGACGGTCGGCGCCATGATCGCGTTGTCGATCCCGACGTTCTGGTTCGGCCTCGTCACCATCTACGTCTTCTCGGTGAAGCTCGGCTGGCTGCCCGCCGGCAACCGCCAGACCGTCGGCGACGGCTCGCTGCCCGACCTGCTGCACCATCTGATCGCGCCGGCGCTGGTGCTGGCGCTGGTCGAGACCGCGATGTGGGGCCGCTTCATGCGCTCCTCCATGCTCGAGGTGATCAACCAGGATTACATCCGCACCGCGCGCGCCAAGGGCATGCCGGAATGGCGCATCCTCACCGTGCACGCGCTGCGCAATGCGCTGCTGCCGATGATCACGGTCGCCGGCCTGCAATTCCCGACGCTGCTCGGCGGCGCGCTGGTCGCGGAGACCGTGTTCACCTGGCCCGGCATGGGACGGCTGTTCCTCGATTCGATCGGCTACCGCGACTATCCCGTGGTGATGGGCATCCTGATGTTCTCGGCGACCATGGTGCTGATCGGCTCGCTGCTCGCCGACATCCTCTATGCGGTCGCCGACCCGCGCATTCGGGTGGGCTAGCGATGACGGCTGCAACGCTCTCCGGCGTTCACCTCGCGCCCGGACAGGCTGCCTGGCGGCGCTTCCGCCGGCACCGGCTGGCGCTGGCAGGCGGGGTGATCATCCTGGTTCTCGTGCTCGGTTCGGCACTCGGCCCCTATCTGCTGCCGTTCGACGACACCTATATCGACATCATGAAACGCTTCGCGCCGCCGTTTTCCGGGGCGCATGTCCTCGGCACCGACGAACTCGGCCGCGACGTGCTGGCACGGCTGATGATGGGCGGGCGCGTCTCGCTGTCGATCGGCATCGTCGCCATGGTGATCGCGATGGCGGTCGGCATCGTCGTCGGTGCCTTCGCCGGCTTCTATGGCGGCGCGATCGGTGCAGTGCTGATGCGGCTCGTCGATGCCGTGCTCTGCTTTCCCACCATCTTCCTGCTGCTGGCGCTGGCGGCGCTGACCGAGCCGGGCCTCGTCACCACCACCGTGCTGATCGCCGCCACCGCCTGGATGGGGGTGGCCCGCGTCGTCGAAGCCCAGGTGCGTTCGCTGCGCGAGCGCGAATTCGCGGTCGCCGCGCTCGCATTCGGCTCCTCGAATCTGCGGATCATGTTCCGCGAACTGGTGCCGAACGCGATCGCGCCGATCGTGGTGGCGGCGACGCTCAACGTCGCCAAGGCGATCCTGCTCGAATCCTATGTCAGCTATCTCGGCTACGGCATCCAGCCGCCGGCCGCGAGCTGGGGCAACATGCTCAACAACGCGCAGATCTATCTCACCAGCGCGCCCTGGCTTGCGATCGCGCCGGGCCTCGCCATCACGCTGGCCGTCACCAGCTTCAACTTCCTCGGCGACGGCCTGCGCGACGCGCTCGATCCGCGCATGAACATCCCATGATCTGCAAACGCATAACGAGCACGGTCCCGCTCGTACCGAACTTCAGGAGTGCATGATGTCCCCGCCGCTCAACCGTATCAACAGCGATGACAAACTGCCGTCGCAGGTCGATGTCGTCGTCATCGGTGGCGGCGTCATCGGCGTCTCCGCCGCTTATCATCTGGCGCGGAAGGGCCATTCCGTCGCGCTGGTCGAGAAGGGCCATGTCGGCGGCGAGCAGTCGAGCCGCAACTGGGGCTGGTGCCGCCAGCAGGGGCGCGCCCGCGAGGAGATTCCGCTGGCGCGCGAGGCGCTGAGGCTGTGGGAAGACATGCAGAACGACGCGGGCGTCGATGCCGGCTTCCGCCGCACCGGCGTCCTGTTCCTGACCAAGAGCAAGGACGAGCTCGCCAGCTGGGAACGCTGGGCCGCGGTCGCGCGCGAGATGCAGGTGCACTCGACCGTCCTCACGCCGGCCGAAGTCGCCGAACGCATGCCGGGCAACACCGACGAATGGGTCGGCGGCCTGCACACGCCGAGCGACGGCCGCGCCGAGCCGTCGATGGCGGTGCCCGCGCTCGCCACCGCCGCGCGCAAGCATGGCGTCACCATCCATCAGGGCTGCGCCGCGCGCGGACTTGAAACCACCGGCGGACGCGTCAGCGCCGTCGTCACCGAGAAGGGCACGATCCGCACCGAGGCCGTGCTGCTGTCGGGCGGCGCGTGGTCGTCGCTGTTCTGCCGCCGCCATGGCATCGAGCTGCCGATCGGTCTCGTCAATGCCACCGCGTGCCGCACTACGCCGGGACCGGAGATTACCGCGGGCGCGCTCGGCACCGATTTCTACTGCATCCGCCGTCGTCTCGACGGCGGCTACACGCTGGCGCTGCGCAACCGCGGCACGGTCGAATTGTCGCCGGACCTGCTGCGATACGCCTGGACGTTCTGGCCGACCTATTTGCATCGCAAGAACGGCCTGAAACTGTCGATCGGCCGCTCGTTCGTCGACCAGCTCATGCGCGGCACCAATTGGACTTTCGACAGGCCGTCGCCGTTCGAGACCGAGCGCGTGCGCGATCCCGCGCCCGACATGTCGCTGGTCCATTCGGCGTTCGCCGCGCTGGTCAAGGCCAATCCCGATCTGAAGGACGTCGAGATCGCGGAAGCCTGGGGCGGCACCATCGACTGCACGCCGGACACGATCCCGGTGATCTCGCCGGTCGATGCGTTGCCCGGCTTCTTCCTCGCCACCGGCTTCTCCGGCCACGGTTTCGGCATCGGGCCCGCGGCCGGCAAGCTCGCCGCCGACATCGTCACCGGGGCGACGCCGCTGGTCGATCCGGAGCCCTACAGCCACAAGCGCATGATCGACGGCCGCCGGCTGGCGCCGGTCAGCCCGTTCTGAACGGCCGCGCCATGACTGTCCTCTACAAGGCCAACCGGGAGCGCGGCGCGGAATGGGCGCGCTTCTTCGCCGAGCGCGCGCCGCATCTGCCGTTCCGGCTGTGGCCCGACATCGGCGATCCCGCCGAAGTGCGCTACCTCGTGGCCTGGGTGCCGCCCGACGATATCGCCGCGACGTTCCCCAATGTCGAGCTGGTGTTCTCGGTCGGTGCCGGCGTCGACCAGTTCGACGCTTCGAAGCTGCCGCCGCATGTTCCGCTGCTCCGCATGCTCGAGCCTGGCATCGCCGAAACCATGGTCGAATACGTCACCATGGCCGTGCTGGCCTTGCATCGCGATCTCCTGTCCTTCATCGCCCAGCAGAAAGATCAGGTCTGGCGCGAGATCCGGATCATGCCGTCAAGGCGCCGACGTGTCGGCGTGATGGGCCTCGGTCAGCTCGGCCAGGCGGTGCTCGAACGGCTCAAGGCGTTCGGCTTTCCGCTCTCCGGCTGGAATCGCTCGCCGCGCGAGATCGCAGGCGTCAGCTGCTACGCGGGTGTGGATGCGTTGCCGGAGTTCCTCGGCAACACGGACATCCTGGTCTGCCTGTTGCCTTTGACCGACGAGACCCGCGGCATCCTGAACGCCGATCTGTTCGCGCGCCTGCCGCACGGGGCGGGGCTGGTCAATGTCGGGCGCGGTCCGCATCTGGTCGAAGCCGATTGTCTCGCAGCGCTCGAGACCGGCGCCCTGTCCGGCGCGGTGCTCGATGTCACCGATCCCGAACCATTGCCGCCCGGCCATCCCTTCTGGAGCCATCCGCGTATCCTGCTGACGCCGCACAATGCCAGCATGACCACGCCCGACACGGCGGTCGACTATGTGCTCGACGTCATCGCCCGCCACCGGCGCGGCGAGGACTTGCCCGGCCGCGTCGATCGCAATCGAGGATATTGAGGGCGCGATGGTGATGGGAACATCGGTGCAGCCGCGGGCTCCCTTCACCTCTCCCGCCTGCGGGAGAGGTCGCGCCGAAGGCGCGGGTGAGGGCTCTACCCTCTTGGGGAGTCTTCGTTGTCGAGAAACCCTCTCCCCAAACCTCCCCCGCAAGCGGGGGAGGGCGCGCGCCTTGCTTGTGGCGAGCATCGGAGCTCTCGCATGAATGCAGTTGCCGCCAAAGCCGAGCCGGTCATCGCGCCGGTGCTCTCCGTCTCCGGCCTCGTGACGTCCTTCCTGCTCGAACGGCAATGGGTTCCCGTCGTTCGCAACGTCTCGTTCGACGTCGCGGCAGGCGAGACCGTCGCGATCGTCGGCGAGTCCGGCTCCGGCAAGAGCGTGACGGCGCTCTCGATCATGCGGCTGATCCCGAAGGACATCGGCCGGGTCGAGGGCCGCGTGATGCTCGCGGGCCGTGACCTCCTGGCCTTGCCCGAAGCCGGCATGAAGGACATTCGCGGCAACGACGTCGCCATGATCTTCCAGGAGCCGATGACGAGCCTCAATCCCGTGCTCACCATCGGCTTCCAGATCGCCGAGGCACTGATCCAGCATCGCGGCCTGACGCGTGCGGCGGCGGAGGCGGAGACGATCCGCCTGCTCGATCGCGTCCGTATCCCGGCGGCCGCGTCGCGCTTTCACGACTATCCCCACCGCTTCTCCGGCGGCATGCGTCAGCGTGTGATGATCGCGATGGCGCTGGCCTGCAAGCCGAAGCTCCTCATCGCCGACGAGCCGACCACCGCGCTCGACGTCACCATCCAGGCCCAGATCCTCGAACTGCTCAAGGAGCTTCAGCGGGAGGAAGGGATGGCGATCCTGTTCATCACCCATGACATGGGCGTGGTCGCCGAGATCGCGGACCGTACCGTGGTGATGTATGGCGGGCAGGCGGTGGAGACGGATGCGACCGCCCGGATCTTTGCCGCGCCTGCGCATCCCTATACGAGGTCGCTGCTCGCCGCCGTGCCTCGCCTCGGCTCCATGGACGGGCGCCCGCGTCCGATGCGCTTTCCCATCGTCGACAAGGTGACGGGCACCTCGGATGAGCCGGCCGAGACGCCGGACACGGTCTCGGGTGCCGAACGCCCGCTGCTCGAGGTCGCCGGCCTCACCACGCGCTTTCCGATCCGCTCCGGCCTGTTCGGCAAGGTCTCGGGCCGGGTCCACGCGGTCGAGAACATCTCCTTCACCTTGCGCGCCGGCGAGACGCTGGCGCTGGTCGGCGAATCCGGCTGCGGCAAGTCGACGACGGGACGCTCGATCCTGAAGCTGATCGAGCCCGACAGTGGCACGGTTCTGATCGAGGGCCAGGACGTGCTCGCGATGAACAGCCGCAGCTTGCGCGATGTCCGCAAGCAGATGCAGATCGTGTTCCAGGATCCGTTCGCAAGCCTCAATCCGCGCATGTCGGTGGGCACCGCGATCGCCGCGCCGCTGCTCGCCAACGGGCTCGCGACGTCATCGCAGGCCCGCGACAAGGTCGCTGACCTGCTGGTGCGCGTCGGCCTCACCGCCGACATGGCGTCGCGCTTTCCGCACGAATTCTCGGGCGGCCAGCGCCAGCGTATCTGTATCGCCCGCGCGCTCGCGCTCGGGCCGAAGCTGATCGTCGCCGACGAAGCCGTCTCCGCGCTCGACGTCTCGGTCAAGGCGCAGGTCGTCAATCTGATGCTCGACCTGCAGGCCAGCATGGGGCTCGCCTATCTCTTCATTTCCCACGACATCGCCGTGGTCGAGCGCATGAGCCACCGCGTCGCGGTGATGTATCTCGGCGAGATTGTCGAGATCGGCCCGCGCGTCGATGTATTCGGCAATCCGCAGCATCCCTACACGAAGAAGCTGATGGAAGCTGTGCCGGTGCCGGATCCCGCGCGTCGCGCCACCAGGCGCGAGGTCGCATACGACGAAATCAGAAGCCCGGTGCGCGCGCCGGACTACCAGCCACCGGTGCGGCAATATCGTGAAGTCTCACCCGGCCACGTCGTCCAGGCCTGGGGCGAAGAGTGGTCGGCCTGAGGCGCGGGACGCGCGCATCCTCACGAATTCACGTGCACGAAATCCCGCAGCAGCGGATAGATCTCGTTGTTCCAGCGCTTGCCCGAGAACACGCCGTAATGGCCGACGCCGGCCTGCATGTGGTGGACGCGGCGATAGGCGCGCACGCCGGTGCAGAGGTCCTGCGCGGCCAGCGTCTGGCCGATCGAGCAGATGTCGTCCTTCTCGCCCTCGACCGTCATCAGGCCCATGCGGCCGACCGCCTTGGTGTCGACCGGGCGGCCCCGATGCATCAGCTTGCCCTGCGGCAGCAAATGCTCCTGGAATACGTCGCGCACGGTCTCGATGTAGAACTCGGCGGGCAGGTCCATCACCGCGAAATATTCGTCGTAGAAGGTCTTGATGGTGGTGGCCTTCTCGGTCTCGCCCTTGGCGATGTGGTTGGCGAGATCGATGTGCTGCTTGATGTGGCGCTCGAGATTCATCGAGACGAAGGCGGTGAGCTGCACGAAGCCGGGATACACTTTCCGGAACGCGCCGCGGCACTGCACCGGCACGTAGTTGATCAGGTTCTGCTCGAACCATTCGATCGGCTTGCTCTTGGCGAAGTCGTTGACCTTGGTCGGCTGGATGCGCGTGTCGATCGGTCCGGCCATCAGGGTCAGCGTCGCCGGCCGCGAAGGATGGTTGCCCTCGCACATGATCGCGGCGGCGGCCAGCGCCGAAACCGACGGCTGGCAGATCGCGACCATGTGCGGGCGCGGCCCGAGCTGGCCGAGGAAGTCGATCAGATGATCGGTGTAGTCCTCCAGCCCGAACCGGCCCTCGCTGAGCGGGATGTCGCGCGGATTGTGCCAGTCGGTGATGTAGACGTCGTGATCCTGCAGCAGCGTCTTCACGGTGCCGCGCAGCAGCGTGGCGAAATGGCCGGACATCGGCGCCACCAGCAGCATGCGCGGCTGCTCCGGCGCATCGTCCTTCCTGAAATGCAGCAGCGAGCCGAACGGCGTCGCGTAGGCGATCTCCTCGCGCACGGCGACCTCGCGGTTGCCGACCATCACGCTGTCGATGCCGTAGTCCGGGCGGTGATAGGTGAGGGTGGAGCGCGAGATCAGCTCCAGCGCGGCCGAGAGCCGGCCGACCACCTGATCCGACATGCCCTGTGGGACGAGGTTGAGGAATTTGAGCGCCGACGACGCGCCCGCCCGCCATGGCGCCGTGAGGTCCATGTGGTTTTGAAAGGCCTGATACAACATCGACATCATACTGGAATGCCCACCTGTCCCCGTGTTGCTATGCAATATCGAGTCCAGACAAGAGTCAAACCGCCCTTGAAATTGGCACGTGGCTTGCTGCTTGTTCTCCTGGAAAGCACATGGAATGGGCACGCCCGGGCCGGGCGGGTGCGTGTCACAGGTGTAGGGAAGGGGCCACATGGCGAAGGCGACACTGACCATCAGCAGCAAGAACTACTCATCCTGGTCGCTGCGTGGCTGGCTGCTGACGAAATTCTCCGGGCTCGAATTCGAGGAGATCGTCACGGCGCCGGACGACGCCTCCGCCCGCGCCGAGATCCTGCTGCTGTCGTCCTCGATCCTGGTGCCGTGCCTGCGTCACGAGGGCGCGACGGTCTGGGACACGCTGGCGATCGCCGAATATCTCAACGAGGTGATGCCGGACGCCGGGCTTTTGCCTGATGACCGCATCCAGCGCGCCCATTGCCGCTCGATCTGCGGCGAAATCCACTCGGGCTTCACCACGCTGCGCGCCTCGCTGCCGGTCAATCTGAAGGGCCATTTCCCGGGCTTCAAGATCTGGTCGCGGGCGCAGGCCGATATCGATCGCGTCTGGGCCATCTGGCGCGACTGCCTCGAGACATCCGGCGGGCCCTTCCTGTTCGGCAACAGGCGCACCATGGCGGATGCCATGTACGCCCCTGTGGTGACCCGCTTCGTGACCTATGACGTCAAGCTCGAGCCCAGGCTGAAGGCCTATGCCGATACCATCATGGCCATGCCCGAGATGCAGGAATGGATCGCTGCGGCCAAGGAGGAGCCGGCTGAGATCGAGGAGCTCGAGGTCGAATATTAGGCAGTCCCGGCAGGCTGTGCCCGTTTCAGGGGCGGAGCGAGCCCGCGGACAGTCGATTCCGAGGTTGCTCGCAGCCTGTTAACCTTTGAGCCGGGCTTCCGGCCCCTGACGTCGCAGCCCTCGCGCAGGTCTTGTGTGCGGCGGCGGGCCCTCGTCGACATCTAGCCGTGAACAGGCAGGAACACCGCTCGTCGTCCGATTCGGACGCGATTCGTTCGGGCCGCGTTCCGAACGTTAAGAACGGTCCGCGGCCCGTCGCGAATTGAGACAGATTCGGGTCAGGCGGTGTGTTTCATCTTCGGCAGGCGCCAGCCGATCACGGTCGCCTCGACCGCGATGCCGGCCTCGTGGTTCTGCCAGCGGCCCTCGACATAGCGGCAGGCGAACGGCAGCTGATAGGTGCCGCTGTGGTCCTCGCAAAGCACTTCGAGCGGCAGGCCGGGCGGCGGCTCTCCCGCGCCGTCGAATTCCGCCAGTCGTCGTTCACGCGTAGCCATCGCAAAAATCTCCCCTAATCAAAGCCGCGGAGCAGCGCCCACCTTGTCCGCGCGCGGATCATTGCTCCCTGTCCCAGGGAACTGCACCAAGCTCATCGCGAGATTGCGGTACGAGTGTGGTAGCTTCGCATGCTTGCGCACAATCAGCGCACATTGCCGTGATTGAGAGAAAAGGAACCTGCATGCTGCGGAGATGCGCCGGCGTCTGTTTCACGATTTTGCTGTTCGCAGTGCCGGCGAGCGCGCCGTTGCGCGCGCAGGACGTGCCCGGCATCGAGATCTGCACCGTCGAGAAGACGATGGAGCGACGCACCAGCTGCCTGCAGAGCAATGTCGATTTCCTGCAGAAGACGATGACGAAAGTCACCCTCGACCATCAGCAGAAGCTCGACGCGGCGAACCGCCAGATCGATGCGTTGAAGACGGCCCTGGCCGGCCTGCAGAAATCGCTCGCCGATCTCCAGGCCGCACAGGCGAAGACGGCGGAGGACCTGAAGAAGAAGCAGGACGCGCCGCCGCCGAAGGATGCGCCGAAATAGCTGGTGTCGTGTCCCGGACGCGGTACAGCGTGTCACGCTGCTCCGCAGAGCCGGCCCCCATAGTCCGCAGAGCCGGCACCCATAGTCCGCGTGGGTCGTGGTGAGAGGGGCCCCGGTTCTGCGACGCATCACTGACGTGCTGCGCCGCGCCCCGGGCACGATCACCATTCGCATGGCGCGCTGCGGCAATCCCGCGCAAGGCTGGCATACCTGTGGGCTTGCTTGGCAAGCCCGGGTGACTTTGCGATAACCGCGGACAATTCTTGCGTGGGGCCGATGCCGGACATCCCGCGCAAGCCATAACAAGCAGCCGGGAGGATCCCTCATGTCCAATATCCGCGTTCTCGCCACCGATCTCGAATTTCCGGAAGGGCCCGTGGTGATGCCCGACGGTTCGGTCGTTCTGGTGGAGATTCGCGGCCAGCGCCTGACCCGGGTCTATCCCGACGGCCGCAAGGAGATCGTCGCGAAGATCCCGGGCGGCCCGAACGGCGCAGCCCTCGGGCCCGACGGCAAGATCTACATCTGCAACAATGGCGGCTTCTCCTGGATCCCGACCCGCAACATGATCATGCCGGGCCCGCAGCCCGACGATTATCTCGGCGGCTCGATCCAGCGCGTCGATCTGCAATCCGGCAAGGTCGAGACCGTCGTCACCACATGCGGCGAGCACGCGCTGCGCGGCCCGAACGACCTGGTGTTCGACCGGCAGGGCGGCCTGTGGTTCTCCGATCTCGGCAAGCGGCGTCATCGCGAGATGGACGTCGGCGGCATGTACTATCTCAAGCCCGGCATGGGCGAGATCGTCGAGGTCGTGCACGGGATCCTTCCCGCCAACGGCATCGGCCTGTCGCCGGACGAAAACACCGTCTACATCGCGGAGACGCCGACCGGCCGGCTCTGGGCCTATGAGATCTCGGCGCCCGGCACGCTCAAGCCGCGCGACGTGATTTATCGCGGCGAGCGCGGCAAGCCGATCTGCGGCCTCGGCGGCTACCAGATGTTCGATTCGCTGGCCGTGGAGGCGAATGGCAATGTCTGCGTCGCCACCCTGGTCTCCGGCTGCATTTCGGTGATCGCGCCGGACGGCACCCTGGTCGAACAGGTCCCGACCGGCGACCGCGTCACCACCAACATCGCCTTTGGCGGCCCCGACCTGAAGACCGCCTACATCACGCTGTCGGGCAAGGGCGAACTCGTCGCCATGGACTGGCCGCGCGGTGGGTTGCCGCTCAATTTCCTTAACAAATAAACGGTGCTAGTGACCGTCATTGCGAGCGAAGCGAAGCAATCCAGGAATGTATCCGCGGACACAGTCTGGATGGCTTCGTCGCTTCGCTCCTCGCAATGACAACGGAGAGACTTTCAATGCCCTGGCCTGACCCCATCACCCTGCGCGGACAGCATGCCCGTCTGGAGCCGCTGTCATCCGAACATCGCGAGGGGCTGGTCGAGGCCGTCAAGGACGGCGACCTGTTCAAGCTCTGGTACACCGCTGTCCCGACGCCGGAGGGCATGGCGAAGGAGATCGACCGCCGCCTCTCGCTGCAGGCCGCAGGCGCGATGCTGCCGTTCACGGTGTTCGACGTCGGCGGCACGATCGTCGGCATGACCACCTACATGAACATCGACGCCGCCAATCGCCGCGTCGAGATCGGCTCGACCTGGTACGCCAAGGGGGCGCAGCGCGGGCCGCTCAACACGCAGTGCAAGCTGCTCCTGCTCCGGCACGCCTTCGAGACGCTGAACTGCATCGCGGTCGAGTTCCGTACCCATTTCTTCAACCAGCAAAGCCGCCGCGCCATCGAACGCCTGGGCGCCAAGCAGGACGGCATCCTGCGCAGCCACCAGATCGCGCCGAACGGAACCTTGCGCGACACCGTGGTGTACAGCATCACCGCCGCCGAATGGCCGACGGTGCAGGCGCATCTGAACTATCAACTCAACGAGAAGCCGCGCTAGCTTTCATGCATGCTTGTCGCACCAATGTCGCCGCGGGCTCGATCACCTCTCCCTTAGGGAGAGGTCGCGCCGGAGGCGCGGGTGAGGGGACCGGTCTCTCGTGGGACCTGATCCCCCTCACCCGATTTGCACCGGACGATGCTGCGCATCGCCGGGAGCAAATCGACCTCTCCCTCCGGGAGAGGTGAAGAACGCCGGCCTCTGGCACCCATTCAATCGAGACTTATTGCGCGCTAAGGAAGCAGGCACCATGGACAGATTTGATTATGTGATCGTCGGCGCGGGTTCGGCCGGTTGCGTGCTCACCAGCCGGCTCAGCGAGAACCCGAACACCAGCGTCTGCGTGCTCGAGGCGGGGCCATCCGACTGGCATCCCTACATCCATCTGCCGGCGGGCTTCATCAAGACGTTCCACATGAAGAGCATCAACTGGGCCTACCAGCAGGAGCCGGGGCCCTGGACCGGAGGGCGCAGCATCTACGCGCCGCGCGGCAAGACGCTTGGCGGCTCGTCCTCGATCAACGGCCACATCTACAATCGCGGCCAGCGCATGGATTTCGACACCTGGGCGCAGATGGGCAATCGCGGCTGGGGCTATGCCGACGTGCTGCCCTATTTCAAGCGGCTGGAGAAGCGGGTCGGCGACGGCGACAACACCTTCCGTGGACGCGACGGCAACCTCACCGTCACCACGATGAACTGGCGCGATCCGCTCTGCGAGGCCTTCATGGAGGGCGCGGTCTCGCTCGG
>VYLE01000256.1_pt1 | contig 40842 bp, 30 predicted proteins | sample 5114391 | NCBI WGS metagenome assembly VYLE01 (sample SAMN12291771, study PRJNA351875) | freshwater metagenome | isolation source: freshwater lake | place: USA: Michigan, Kent Lake | collected 2013-08-15
CGTCGAGGCGGCGCCGATCGGCGGATCGGTCGAGTCGCCGCGGCATGCGATCGCGATCGCCATCACAGGGCATGCATCGCCGCTTCCCCTCGCGGAGTTGCTCGCGATCGGCGGCGCGATCCTCGCCCGCGAGCGCGAGCACACCGAACTCCTTCGCCTGCGGCTTTCGGCCGATGCCGCGCAGAACGCTCGGCGCTCGCGCACAACCCGATCCTCCGGCGGCGACGACATCATCGGTACGGGAACGGGGCTGCGGCAGGTCTTCGAGCGCATCGAGCTGGCTGCGCGGGCCGATGTCCCGGTCCTGATTCTCGGCGAGACGGGCGCAGGCAAGGAAGTGCTCGCCCGAGCGGTGCACGAACGATCCGATCGGCGCGAGCGCCCCTTCGTGCGCGTCAACTGCGGGGCGATTCCGCCGGATCTCATCGATTCGGAACTGTTCGGCCATGAGCGCGGCGCCTTCACCGGCGCGACCGACATGCGCCGCGGTTGGTTCGAGCAGGCAGACGGGGGAACGCTCTTTCTCGACGAGATCGGCGAGTTGCCGCTGCCCGCCCAGGTCAGGCTCCTGCGCGTTCTCCAGGACGGCACCCTGCATCGCGTCGGCGGGCAGAAGCCGCTGCGCGTCGATGTGCGGATCGTCGCCGCAACGCATCGCGACCTCCCGGCGCTCGTGCAGCAACGCGACTTCCGCGAGGATCTCTGGTACCGCATCGCGGTGTTTCCCGTTCTTCTGCCTCCGCTTCGCGATCGCGTCGAGGACATTCCGCAGCTCGCCGAGCACTTCGCCCGACGGGCCGCAAACCGCTTCGGCCTACACCAGGTTCCGATCGCGGCGTCGGACATGTCGCTGCTCGCCGCGTATCGCTGGCCGGGCAATGTGCGCGAACTCGCCAGCGTCATCGATCGCGCCGTGATCCTCGGCGGCGGGCGCACGATCGAGATCGCCGTCGCGCTCGGTGCGGAGCCGACGCGCCCGAGCGCGAACGCAGCGCGTCATGCCGAGCCCCGCACGGAGGAGATCGACTCGCTCGACGAGGCGATCCGCCGGCACATCGCACGGGCGCTCGAACGCACCCACGGTCGCATCGAAGGGCCGCGCGGCGCGGCCGCACTGCTCGCGATCAATCCGCACACGCTCCGTGCGAAGATGCGAAAGCTCGGCATTCGCTGGTCGGCCTACCGCGACTGAATCGCGCCGCGGGCGTTGAGCGCCGATCCGACCTGCACGCCGAAGCGCTCCTGGCCGAGCGTGAACTCCGCGATGTCGCCCTGCGCGCCGGCGAAGGCGATCTCGCCGATCACCTGGCCGACCTGAAGCTCGCGGCGTTCGCCTGTCGCTGGATTGCGGACCCACGCCTCGACGCCAGCCGGACCGTCGACGAGTCCGGTGAGCTGCCACTGGTCGTAGGGAAATCCGAGCTGCACGGGGGGCGTCGGTGGCGGCGCCTCTGCAACCACGGTCGGCGGCGGCGCGGGCTTCTCAGGCGCGGGCACTCGGAAGGGATTCGCCGCGACGAGCGAACGGAATCGCTCGAAACTCTGCTCGATCGCGACGCGATCCGCATCGGACGGACGCGGATCGCTCTTCGCCCGCTTGCCGGGAAGGAAGAGCGTCGTGAGGCGCAGCGTCATGCGGACGCGCTCCCCCGCCTTCGCCTGCTCGAGGCGCACGCCGTCGAGCCGCTTGATCCACGGCTCGGCGTGAATGCGATGGACGAGCCGAAGCACCTGATCGACCGTTCCCTCACCGCTCATCGTCGCGGGAAGCTCGACGAAATCGGGTTCGTCGCGCATCGCCTTCTGCGAGCCGCGCGGCTGAAACTCCGACTTCGCGGGACTCGCCCGAACCGTCGCGCGATCCGTCTTGACGCTCAGGTCGACGAGGCGCAGCTCCTCGCCGATGCGATTGAGCCGCGAGCGCAGGGCGCTGTCCGTCGAATCGAGGTCCGAGCCGAGCGTCCGATCGACGAAGGACTGCATCGCGCGCTCCTGGAGCGGACGCTTCGCGCTCTCTTCGATCATGCCGACGAGCGCGTTGGTGGCCTTCTGCCGCTCCGTCTCGATGGCCGCACGCTCGGCCGAGAGCGATCCGGCGCCGATGAGATGCCCAAGCCCCATCGTCGCGGCGATCGCCGCAGCGCCGACGGTCCACGCGATCGCGTCGCGCGGGCCGCGCGGCAGGCGAAGGAGCGGCGGACGAACGACGCGCTTCACGACTCGCCGCCCTTCCCAGACGCCTTCACCGACCCCGGCGTCGCGGCGGCGGGCTTCGCGCCGCCCGTCGGTTCCCGTCGCACCGGCCCGCGCAGCACATAGGTGAAGGGCGAGGCAAGGCGACGACCGCCCTCGGTGTCCGCGCCGGTTGAGGTCACGGTGAAACGGCCGTTCTCGACGAGGGCATCGCGGAGCGCGTCGGCGGTTGCGCGATCCCGGGCCTCGCCGGTCAGCGAGAGCTTCAGGTCGGCGGCGATCTTCCAGCGCTTCGAACGGTCGTACTGCACATCCGACGCCTCGAGACTCGCCTGCACGGAGTCGAGAACGACCTTCGTCGAGTCGGGTGCAAACTCGTGGATGAAGCGCAGTTCCTCGAGCCACTCCGGCGACGCGCTCTCCCAGGAGCGAAGGTGCTCAAGCTTGAGCGCATCGCGCCGATAGCGAAAGTGACTCGGCAGCTTCGCGGTCGCCTCGGCGGTGAGCGCCTCGACCTCGGTCCGGGCACGCTCGCGACCGAAGCTGCCCATCGTCCAGCCGAGGAGTCCCGCGACGATGAGGACTCCGGCGGCTGCGAGCAGGCGCATTCTCCGGCGCGCCGCCCGGTCGGGCGCGCGGCGCGGCGCGGCAAGATTGATGCTCTCCTCAAGACCGCTCCGCTCGAGGGCGAGGCCGACGAGCGACCAGCAGGCGCCGAGCGCCTCGCGATCGACGGCCGCCGCGACGCGCAGGTTGGCAGACGGCGCGAAGGCGACCAGCGGCATGCCGAGCGCCCGGTCGAGGGCCGCGCCGAACTCGGCGTGCCAAGAGTTCGATGCGAGGAGAAACGCGGCCGAAAGCTGCTCGTCGGCCTGGGTGAATCGATAGCCCATCCACGAGCGCTTCGCCTCGCTCGCAGCCGCCGCCGCGTCGGCGACGCGCACGCCGCGCGAGTAGAGGATCTCGCCGCCGCGCACGACGACGAGTTCGAGCGTCTCGCCCGAACAGTCGAAGGCGGCGATGACGCCCGACGAAGCAGCGTCCTGCGCGTCTGCCGCGGCCGCCGCGGATCGCGGAGCGTCGCCCAGCAATCGAGCGACACCGAAGGCGCGCAGGCCGATCACCGGCGAACCGCTCGCGATCGATTCGGCCACGCGCCGCGCCCGCTCGACCACGGTGTTGGGCGCCGCCGCAACGACCACCGTCGTCGTCCCGCCCGCCGACTCGCGGGGCACCAGGTCGACCGCGAGCGCGCCGGCCTCGGCCGGGGTCTCGCGCTGGATCGCGAAGCGGGCCATGTCCGGCAGTTCGTCGACATCATCGGTCGGCAGCGAGAGCCGACGGATCGTGGCCTGCTCGCGGTCGAGCGCGACGATCACCTCGTGCACCGAACTCCCCGTCGGAAAGCCGGCGGAGCGGAGCGTCTCGGCCGCCCAGCGCCCGACGGCGGCTGCGTCGTCGGCGTCGGTCTCGCTCGGGAGCGGCGCGACGAGGGCCCGCTCGACGCTCGCGACTTCGCCCTCGATGGCGACGAGAACGGCGCGGAGGCCGCGGCCGGTCGGATCGATGCAGAGATAGGTGCGTGCTGCCATGCGAACGCGACGGTCAGGATCGGATTCCGCGACGACTCCACATGCTACTGCGCGCGACGCCATCGACCAACGCCGCGCCGGCCGGGGGATTCAATCGGTGCCGGCATTGCGCTCCCGCCCGAATCGGGGAGGGTGAATGCCGGGTCGGCATCGGTCAGCTCCTCCAGCGGAACATCGATCGCTTCGCTCTCGTCGAGCGGCTCGTCGACATCGCCCGAGGAAAACGCCTCCAGCACGGGATCGAGCTCGTCCGCCGACGGACCGTCGCGTCCATCCTCCCGTTGCAGGAGGAGGAGTTGTGCGACCGTCTCGAGACCGGTGAGGTCGCGGAGCGCGGCGATGCGCGGACGCTCCTCGGAGCAGTCGACCACCGCCTCGAAGATCGCCCGCCGGCCCTGCGAAAGCTCGCGCGGACGGTCGATGCGGGCAACCACGCGAAATCGCCAGAAGAGGCTGCGCGTCGTCGCCAGCTCGACCAGCGCATCGAGCGCGTCGCCGTCGAGGATGCCGCGCTCGACGATCCACGCGATCGACCGTCGCGCCTCGACCGGCAGACCCTCGCGCTCGCGCACGATGCGCTCGGCGACTTCCCGCGTGATCCCCGGAAGCGTGCGCAACGCCTCGATGCCGGCCCGCGAGAGATCCAGGCGATGCTCGTGCGGACCGGTGCCGAGGGTCACGCCGTCGAGGAACGCGTGCCACTGGGCGGGCTCCTGGAATTGCTTGCGCCACAGCGAAAAGAGCGACGCGAGCGTCGGCTCGCCCTCCTTCATCGCCGCCTCGAGCAGCGTCGCGCTGCCGGTGCCGAGGAGCGCGTCGACGGCGCCGCGATGATCGTCAGTCCACTCGACATCAAGGCGCAGCCGCTGCGTCCCGTCGATCGCCACGGGCGGCTCGTACGAGAGCGTCGTCAGAAAGTCGCGCATCGCAACGCGTCCCTCGGCGCGGGCGATCCCCGCCTGAATCGTGCGCTCCCGGGCGTCGGAGACCTCCTCCGAGAACGAGCGGGCGATCTGCTCGATGTCGCCGTAGAGCTCCTCGACCGCGAGGCCGTCGCCGACGGCGCCGGCGAGGAGCGCATCGATCGAGCCTGGAGCGCGGCCGGCATCGCGCGCGGCGAGGATCTGCCCGGCGAGCCGCTCATCGATCGCGCCGGATGCGACAAGCGACTCGATCGTCGCAACCGCCAGCGGCACGCGGGCGTTCTCGGCGACGACGGTAGCGTCGGAGAGATCGACGGGGACGAGCGTCGCGGTCGCGATCTCCTCAGGCGTCTCCCAGAGGACGATCTCGCGGTCGACGAGCGGCGCGCCGCCCTCAAGGAGCGTGCTTCGCTGCGATCCGATCCGGGCCGCCACCGCGTGCACGGCGCTCAGCCCGGCAGCGCGAATGCGAAGCGCCTCCCGCTCGTTCGCACCGCCCGAGACTTCGCCGCTGACGAGGAACACGACGGTCGTCGCGACGAGCACCGCGCTGCCAACGATGACGAGCACGGCGAAAAGCACGAGTCCGCGACGGTTGCAGGGCGTTCTCATGAGCCGCTCCCGCCCGCCGCAGGCGACTCGTCGATCATCGCGTCGACCTCCGGTCCGGCATCGGGAACGGCCACGATTCGCAGGCGATCGGGCGGCGTCGCGGCCGCGTCGAACTCCTCGTCGTCGGCCGCCTCATCCTCGATCGGCTCGTCGAACTCCGGTCGCTCCGCGGGCTCCTCCGGCGTCGCGTTCGGCCGCAGCCAGAGGGCGATTTCGACCGCGGCCGGAAGCTGTCCGGCGCGGACGCTGTCGAAACTCGTCGACCAGACGCGACCGTCGAAATAGCGAAGTCGCATGCGGGCGATCCTTCCGCCGAGCGCACTCTCGGCGGCATCGCCGCGCGTCACGAGGATGCGCCCGGTGGCCGACTCGAAGCGGACCCGCACGCGATCGCACTCCTCGAGCGCTCGCGCGCGGTCGGTCGTGCCGAGTCGCCAGCTCGAGAGCCCCACGCGCAGCAGGCTGATCGAGGTCGCGTCGCCGACGACGCCGGCGCCCAAGCGCGGATCCTCGACGATCGCGGTCTCGAGCGCCCGTTCGATCGTCGCGATGGCGACATCCGCGGCGCGGGCCCGCTCGACCTCCTCCGAGACGCGGGTTCGAATGCGAAGCGCATCGCTGAGAAACGAGGCCATCGCCCCGACGAGCGCGAGAATCAGCGCCGCGGCGACGATGACCTCGAGGAGCGTGAATCCGCGGCGCGGGGCGCTCATCGTTCGCCCTCGCGCATCGTGCCGAGCGCGGCCCGGTCGGGCACGCGAATGAGCTGACGAAGCTCGAAGACGATCCGATCGTCGACATCGTCGGCCCGCACGACGACCTCGACGAGCGTGAGTCCCGGATGGGCGCTCGGCGAGGTGCGCACCTCGACGAGCAGCCCGTCGTCGCGTCGTGCGTTTCGCTCGCGCACGAGTTCGCTGTCCGTCACGAGGCCTGCCTCAAGCGATGCGATCGCGGTGCGAGCGGCGTCGGCCGCGCGGGCCCGCAGGGCATTTCGTTGGGTGGCGTCAAGCGCCGAGCGGAGCGACGCGAGCGTGAAGAGCGCTGCGGCGACGAAGAGCACGATGGCAAGCAGCGCCTCGAGCAGGATCGAGCCGCGCCGGCGCGCCGCGTGCGGACGCGGCGGGTTCACCGACCATCCGAACCGAAGGGACTCGGTTCATAGGCGTCGAGATCGTCGTCCTCGGCGCCCTCGCCCATCGGAGTCCTGCGCTCGTCAGCGCGATCGTCCGCGTCGTCCGCGCCGGTCGGATCGCGGTCGAGCGTCCGGCCCTCGCCGCGCGTCTCGCGACGGATGGCGGGTTGGCCGGTGAAGGGATCGACCGAGACGCTGCTGCGGAGGCCGCTCTGGTGCAGGAGAAAGAGCGAGGTCGCGAAGAGCGTCGTGCCGTCGGGCAGGTAGATCGCCAGTCGGACGCCGCCCGGCGTCGCCTGCCCGCGCTCGCTGTCAGCGGACTTCTCCGCGCCGGCGGCGGGTGTCGCCAGCGAGACGGAAGGATGGAGCGCCGACTCCTCCCACCAACTGTCGCGCACCGGATCGACGACTTCCGATCGCTCGCGCGGACGGGCGACCTGCGAGCGCGTGTCGCCGGCGTCGCTGGAGTCGGTAGCGAAGTAGCGGCTCACCACGCGAGAGGGAGCGTCGAAGACGAGCACCTCGACCGGACGACCGCTCTCCTGCGCCTTCACGCGAGCCTTGATGAGTTCCGACGCGATGCTCTCCTCGGTCGACTCGAGCTCGCGGGCCTCAAGCGTGCGGAGCGTGACCGGCATCGCGATCGCCAAGAGCGCCAGCAGGATGCCGACGACCAGCAGAAGCTCGAACATCGTGAGCCCCCGGGCTCGCGAGTCGCGCGACTCGCGCGACTCGCGCGCGTCGCGACGCCGCTCGCCCTGCGTGGCGGTGGCCGCCACCCGGCGATCGGGCGCTCGGTCAGATGTGTTCGGCGTCTGCGTCATGCGTCTCATGCTGGCTCATCGGCGTTTGCGGCTCAGCCGCCCGAACCCGATCCCGAGCTTCCGCCGGAGAAGTCGCCGAGGTCGTCACCGCTGCCGCCGTCGGCACCCTCGCCGCCGCCGTTGGTGATGTCATCCTCGGTGCCCTCTTCCTTATCGGGACCCGCCGACGCGATGAAGGGTTTGCCTTCACCCTCGCTCGGGGCGCGGTAGATCCAGTCGCTGCCCCAATCGTCCTTCGGCTTCGGCTCGGTCACATAGGGGCCGCCCCACTTCTCCTTGTCGGCGTCCTCGGTGAGGGCGTCCTTCGACCAGAGCACCGCGAGCCCCTCCTCGTCGGTCGGCCAGCGGTTGAGGTCGACCTTGAAGTTGTTGAGCATGCCCTCGAAGGCCTTGATCTGGGCCTGGGTGATCTTCGTGTCGGCCTTGCCCTTCTGCCCCATGACATTGACGAGGACGATGCCCATGATCGCGATCAGGATCGCGAGGACGATCATGAGCTCAAGGATCGTGAAGGCGGCGCGACGGCGCGAGAGGGATCGAGAACCGCGGTTCAGACGCATCGGAAACTTCTCCATGGACTCAGCACCGCTCCGCAACGGAGGCGGGCCGGAAGAGAGGGGTCAGTCTACAAGAACCGGCGAGTCTCCCGCCGATTGCAGCGACGGACGGTGGGCATTCACAGGAGTTCTTCACGGAAGAATCGCGCGGAATGCGGGCTGGCGATCACAGAAGCGAGGAGAGCTTCATCATCGGCACGACGAGCGCGAGGAAGATGAATCCGATGAATCCAGCGATCGTGAGCAGCATGATCGGCGAGAGCAGTTGCACGAAGACACCGAGCAGAAGGTCCGCCCGGGCCTCCAGCGTGTCCGCAATGGTCAGGAGCACCTGAGCGAGATTATTGGCCGATTCGCCGACCGAAATCATTTCGATGACATCCTCCTCGAGAAATCCGCTCGCCGCGAGGGGCGGCGCGAGGCTGTCGCCGGCGCGGACCGCCTCGATCGCGCGATCGACCGCGTCGACGAGGATCGGATGTCCGGCGGCGTCGCGGGCGATCTGCATCGCCGGAAGAACGGGAATGCCGTTCTCCAAGAGCGTTCCGAGCGTGCGCGTGAATCGCGCGGTGCTGACGCCCTTGATGAGCGGGCCGACGGTCGGAATGCGGAGGAGAGCTGCGGCGACGAAGAGGCTGACGCGCGGCTTGCGGAGCGCCCACCAGACCGCGATCGGCGCGGCGACCGCGACGACCGCCAGCGCTGGCCAGTAGGTCGTGAAGAGGTCGCTTGCGCCGAGCAGCATCTTCGTCGGCAGCGGCACCTCGATCCGCTTGTAGAAGTCGCGGAAGCGCGGCACGAGAAAGATCATCGTGCCGAGAATGACGAGCGAGCCGAAGACGATGAGGATCGCCGGGTAGATCAGGCTTCCGACGATGCGAGCCCGGACTTCCGCCTGCCGCTCGAGGTAGAGCCCGATGCGACCGAGCACCTGCTCGAGAAAGCCGCCGCGCTCGCCGGCCCGAACCATCGCCACCTGCGAACTGGGGAAGACCCGCGGATGTCGGGCGAGCGCGTCGGCGAATCGCTCGCCCTGGGCGATCTCCTCGGCGACCTGAGCAACGACGGCGGCGAGCGCCGGGTTGCTCTTGCCGCGGCCGAGGAGTCGCAGTGCCTTGAGGAGCGGCACGCCCGCGCGAAGGAGATCGGCAAGCTGGCGGTAGAGCCGCGCCAGGTGCCTGCCGCCGATGCGCCGACGACGAACGGCGCGCTCACCCACCGCCTCCAGTCGCACCGGCACCAGGCCGCGGGCGGCGAGTTCGCCGAGCGCCATCGACTCCGACGCCGACTCGAGCCGCCCGCTGAGGCGCTTTCCGGTTCCGTCGCGGGCAACATAGCTGAACGCTGGCACGGCTCCAGAATACTCCGGGTTCGCGCGCGGGAATGGGGCGAACATCACGACGATGTCCGCCCCAGCAAGGAAGGGTTCGAGAGGACGCGTGGCCGACGGTCTCAGCGACGGCGACGGCGTCGCGATCCGCAGAGGCCCGCAAGAGCGGCGAGTGCGCCGGCAGCCGGCGCGGGCACGGCCGAGCCCTTGATCTGGATGAGGTAGCGTTCGCCAAGTCCCGCCTCGCTGATGCGAAGCTTGAGTCCCGGGGAGACGGCAAGAAGATTCGAAGTGCCCGCGCCGGGGCCGCCGCCGCCCTCAAACTCGCCGGGCCCGCTGCCTCCGCCTCCGCCACCGCCGCCGCCGCTCGGGCCGGTCACCGTGAAGGTCGCTGTAAGTGCGCCCATGTAACCGAGCGAGACGAAATGAAAGCTGTTGTAGTCCTGGTCGCCGGTCACGGCGTCCATGAGGGAGGTTCGGTTGGTGAGGACCGCGTTCCCCTCGAGCGTATGCGGCGTGTTCGGGCCGACATAACCGAGCGTGGTGACGACATTCGCCCCGAGGCCGTCGAGGAGGACATAATCGATATCCGCCCCCGGACTCGAATTGTATTGGTTGTTCCCGCCGTCGATGATCGAGATGCTCTCGATGTAGTTCAGGCCGACGGACTGCATGAGTCCGTAAAGGTCGACGGAGACGAGCGTGCGCTGCGTTCCGTTGTTGACGAGTTCGCTTGAAATGAAGCTTCCGAAGGCACCCTGATACTGGATGTTCGGGCGCGGGCTCGTCTGGGTGATCGCTCCGACCTGAATGATGTCCGCCGAGGCCTCCGAGGAGGCGAGTGCCGCGAGCGTGAGGCCCGCAAGCGAGAGCGAGAGTGTCGTGCCGATCGCGCCCGCCCGGCGCCGGGTGGTAAGTCGAGTCATCTTTTTGGTTCCCTTCCTTGGTTGCCCGCACCTTGCCGTGCGGGATCGCCGTGCGATGGACGACGACGACGCCCGATCTTGCCACCGCTCGGACCGCGGGCAACTTCCGCGCTCGCCGGGAGGAGCATCGGCGGCCACCGGTATCGACTGTGCGACCTGCGCGGCCCGCCGAGGCCGCGAGACGGCCGCCGAAAGCCGAAGAACGCTCGCTTATCAGTCCGCCGATTCGCGACTATCCTCGGCCGTTCCCATGTCCGCACCGCGCGTCGTCAGCTTGCTTCCCTCCGCCACCGAGATGCTCTGCGCCGTGGGAGGCGAGTCGCTGCTCGTCGGCCGAAGCCACGAGTGCGACTGGCCGCCGAGCGTCGCCGACCGGCCTGTGCTCACCGGGCAGCGGACCCACGCGAGCGACTCCGCATCGATCGACGCGGAGGTGCGGGCGAGTCTCGGGTCGGGCCAGTCGCTCTACACGCTCGACGCCGAGCGCCTGGCCGCACTGCGCCCCGATGTGATCCTCACCCAGGATCTCTGCGAGGTCTGCTCGATCGACCTCGCGACGGTGCGCCGCGTCGCCGCCTCGCTCCCGAACGCACCGCGCATCGTCAGCCTCGATCCGAAGGACATCTTTCAGGTGCTCGACGACCTCCTCACCGTCGGCGCGGCCGTCGGACTCGAACGCCGCGCCGAAGAGGCGATGGTTGGCCTGCGCGAGCGCTATTGGCGAGCGGTCGATTTCGTGAATCCCTATGTGCCCGGCCCGGAGGTCGCCTTCCTCGAGTGGATGTCCCCGCTCTTCGCCGGCGGCCACTGGACGCCGCAACTCATCGAGGCGGCCGGTGGCGTCCATTCGCTCAACGCCGCGAAGGCGAAGAGTCGGCAGATCGCTCCGGAGGATCTCGTCGCCGCCGCGCCCGAGCGGATCATCGTCTGCCCATGCGGCTACGGACTCGCCGCGATCGCCCGCGAACTGCCCGCCCTCGTCGCCGAGCGCTGGTGGCCGCTCCTTCCCGCGACGCTTTCCGGCCGGGCGGAGCATCTTGTCGCGGTCGACGGCAACCAGATGTTCAACCGCCCCGGACCGCGGCTCGTCGACGCCTTCGAGTGGCTGGTCGGTTGGCTGAATGATCGTCCGGAATTGATCCCGCCCGACTTTCCGGTCCGCCCGCTCGCCGAGCTCCTGCCGCGCTGAGCGCATCGGCGCATCGCCGACTGCCCCTTCGGCAGGCACGCGGTCCGAATCACGCCCATCAACGGCCCAAGCGAACCGTTCGCACCCGCGTTTGGCGGGCGCGCCGCTTGCCTCCCCGCGGCGTCACCGCCTCACGAGGAGATCTCACCATGCGCATGGACCGATTCACGACGCTCGCCCAAGAAGCCCTCGCCGCCGCCCAGTCGATGGCGACGAACGAGGCCCATCCCGAACTCTCCCCGGTGCATCTCCTCGTGGCGATGCTCGCACCGGGTGAGGGCGGGCAGGCCGGCGGCGGAGCGTCGGCATCGATCGCCGCGTCGATCCTCGCGAAGGCCGGCGTCGACGCAAGCCGCGTCCGCCAGATCGCCGAGGCCGAACTTCGGCGGCTTCCCAAGGTCTCGGGCGGAGCGACGCAGAACGGTCCCCAAACCGGCTCGGGCTTCATGCAGGTCCTCGCCCACGCCGAGAAGGAGGCGAAGGGCCTGCGCGACAGCTATGTCTCGACCGAACACCTGTTGCTTGCGCTTGCTGAAGTGAAGACGCCGGCGAAGGAAGTGCTTTCGGCCGCGGGTCTCGACCGCAAGCGCGTGTTCGCCGCGATCGAGGCGATTCGCAAGGCGAGCGGCGTCTCGAACGTGAACGATCAGAACGCGGAGAGCAATCTCGAGGCGCTGAAGAAGTACGGCATCGACCTCTGCGACCGGGCCGCCGCGGGCAAGCTCGATCCGGTCATCGGCCGCGACGAGGAGATCCGCCGCTGCATGCAGGTCCTCTCGCGGCGCACGAAGAACAACCCGGTGCTCATCGGCGAGCCTGGCGTCGGCAAGACGGCGATCGCCGAAGGGCTCGCCCTTCGCATCATCAACGGCGACTGCCCCGAGAGCATGCGCGACGCCCGCATCGTCGCCCTCGATGTCGGCCAGCTTCTTGCCGGCGCGAAGTACCGCGGCGAGTTCGAGGAGCGCCTCAAGTCCGTGCTGCGCGAGGTGAGCGCGAGCGAAGGCCGCATCATTCTCTTCATCGACGAGCTGCACACGATCGTCGGCGCCGGGCAGAGCGAGGGCGCCGTCAGCGCGGGCAACCTGCTCAAGCCGGCGCTCTCGCGCGGCGAACTGCGCTGCATCGGCGCGACGACGCTCGACGAGTATCGCAAGCACATCGAGAAGGATCCGGCCTTCGAGCGGCGCTTCCAGCCCGTTTTCGTCGGCGAACCGAGCATCGAGGACACGATCGCGATCCTGCGCGGACTCAAGGCCCGCTACGAGACGCACCATGGCGTGCGCATCCAGGATTCGGCGCTCATCACCGCGGCGAGCCTCTCGCAGCGCTACATCGCCGACCGCTTCCTGCCCGACAAGGCGATCGACCTGCTCGACGAGGCCGCGTCGCGGCTGCGCATCGAGAACGACTCGATGCCGGTCGAGCTCGACGAGGTGCGCCGCAAGCTCATGCAGCTCGAGATCGAGCGCGAGGCGCTCAAGATCGAAAGCGACGCGGAGAGCAAGAAGCGGCTCGGGACGCTCGAGGTCGAGATCGCCGAGGTGCAGGAGCGCAACCGCGCGATCACCGCGCAGTGGGAGATCGAGAAGGGCGAGCTCGATGCGGTGAAGCGCATCCGGGACGAGATCGAGCGGAAGACCGTCGAGCTCGAACAGGCGAAGCGCCGCGGCGACTTCGAGACGGCGAGCCGCATTCAGTACGGCGAGCTGCGCGACCTCGACGGGAAGCGACTTCGCGCCGAGGAGACCCTCGAGCGGCGCCAGCGCGCGGGCAACGCGCTCGTGAAGGAGGAGGTCGATCCGGAGCAGATCGCCGAGGTCGTCGCAAAGTGGACGGGGATTCCCGTCTCGAAGCTCGTCGAGAGCGAGCGGGCGAAGCTCATCCACATGGAGGATGACCTGCGTCGCCGCATCATCGGACAGGCCGAGGCGGTGCGGGCCGTCAGCGAGGCGGTGCGCCGCAATCGCGCGGGCCTCGGCGAGCCGCACCGTCCGATCGGCTCCTTTCTCTTCCTCGGGCCGACCGGCGTCGGCAAGACCGAACTCTGCAAGGCTCTCGCGGAGTTCCTCTTCGATACGGAAGAGGCGATGGTCCGCATCGACATGTCGGAATACATGGAACAGCATGCGGTCGCGCGGCTCATCGGCGCGCCGCCCGGCTATGTCGGCTACGAGGAGGGAGGCCGTCTCACCGAGGCCGTGCGCCGGCGCCCCTACTGCGTCGTCCTCTTCGACGAGTTCGAGAAGGCCCATCCCGATGTCTCGAATGTCCTGCTCCAGGTGCTTGACGACGGTCGCCTCACCGACGGTCAGGGACGCACCGTCGACTTCTCGAACACCATCGTCGTCCTCACCTCGAATCTCGGCTCGCAGATGATTCTCGAGATGACCGAGAAGGGCGAGCCCGATGCGCTCATCGAGGCCCATGTCACCTCGATTCTCAAGAAGCACCTGCGCCCGGAGCTTCTCAACCGCATCGACGAGAAGGTCGTCTTCCATCAGCTCGGCCGCAGGGAACTCGGCGGCATCGTCGAGATCCAGCTCCGCAACCTGCGGAAGCGGCTCGCCGACCGGCAGCTCTCGCTCGATGTCACGACCGAGGCGAAGCACCACCTTGCGGCCGAGGGCTACGACCCGCAGTTCGGCGCCCGTCCGCTCAAGCGCGTGATCCAGCAGCGGATCGAGAACGCCCTCGCGACGCGGATCCTCGTCGGCGAGTTCCAACCCGGCGACACGATCGTCGTCGGATATGCGGGAAAGAGCTTTACGTTCGAGCGGCGGCCGGGCGAGCCGGATGCACCGTCCGCGGGGGCTCCGTCGGGCCAACGCGGCGCCGCGGCGCCGCCGGAACCGGCGACCGGCAACGCGTAACGCGACGACACCATCGCAGCGTCCAGATCGGCGGACGGATTGCGTATGGCAGAATGCCCGCGTGGCGACGCTCCCGTCGTCACCGGGCGTTCTCCCATGCTTCAAGACCTCGTTTTCCTCGACTCGCTCTGGGACGCCCTCGCGTTTGCCCCGAGCATCCTCGGCATTCTCGGCGGCGGACTGCTGGCGCTCGGCCTCTTCGGCGTGCGTGGCTGGCAGCCCAGTTGCCGAGGCTGTCGTCACGACCTGCGGGCCGTTCCGCTCGAGGGTCCGAACGCCCGCTGTCCGGAGTGCGGCCGTGACCTCACGACGCGAAACGCCGTGCGCGCCGGTCGCATGACTGTTCGTTGGGGCCGCGTTCTTGGCGGACTCCTTTGCATCGGGCTCGGTCTTGCGCCGCTCGTCGGGGGATCCCCCGCCTCGCTCCGCTTCGGCCTTGCCCGCACACTGCCGCCAGCGGGCATCTACGCCGAACATCTCGCCGGCGATCGCTTCGCATCCACAATCCACATGCTGCGGATGAGTGACGCCGCGTACACCGAGGCCGTGGTCGACGAGGTCATGCGTCTCTACGCGGCGGCACCGGCGAATTGGCCGAACGAGCGGCCGCTGATGGACCTGCTCGACATCATGCGCAACCGAACGACCGCGGATGAACCGGGCGCGTCACCGGAGTTGCGTCTCGCACAGCGGTTCGCCGCCGCGGCGGAGGAGGAGAGCGGCACGCACGCGGCTCGCGCCGCGCTGCTCGCTCAACTGCTCCTGGCGAAGGGCGACGATCGGGTCATCCGTACGCTCGTGCAGTCCGAGTCCCTCGTGCCGCACTGGATCACCGTCCAACTCCCGAAGACGGCTCTTGTCGGCGAAGACATCTCCTTCCGCGCGTCGTTCAGCGCAGGCCTTCTCACCAGCCGCATGCGCCTCGAGCCGCGCGTCCGAAGCGTGCGAAGTCGCGCCCAAGCCGCCTCGCCGTGGTCAGATGTCCCGCTCAAGCAGGAGTTCCAGGGGCCGACGATGACCGCGGCGGACGCGGGTCCGCTCGAGCTCGAGCTGACCGTCGAGCTCGCATTGCCGCTCGAGCCGGGCCAGACGCCGACGGACCGCGTCGTCGTGACCAGCACCTTTCAGCGCGGGATCGAGGTTGTCTCACCCGACTCGTTCACGATCACGCCGGTGACGGGAAGCGAAGCCCGTGCGGCACTCGAGCCGACGCTCCGCGAACTGCGACTCGCCAATCGCGGATCGATGATCACGCTTGAAACGCCAAGGGGCGGCCGTCCGCGCGGCAACGGCGACGACGACCTTCGCTACGGCGGACGCATGATCGTAAGGGCCGGTCCTGCCGAGGGGATCCTCGGGACCTTCTACTACGACCTCCGAGGCAGCGGCGGCGGCGGATTCGGCGGCGGCAAGCGTCTTGACCCGAACAGTCTCGCGGGCGCGAAGCGCATCACGCTTCGCATCGAACCCGACGCCGAAGGACTGCGGGGTTCGCTTCGCGAGCATGTTCGATATGTGAACGAGCTCATCGAACTCGACTTCGACGGACTCGACATGCCGCCGACGGCGGTTCGGTGGATCGATCGCGGTCCAAAGTGACCGAGCGAGCGCACGTGCCCGCAGCGAGCTTGATGCAGCGCATCACTCGCCGCGCGGCCGCCATGGAATCCAGCAACGCACCTTTCGACGATACGCCTCGTACGGAGCACCGAATCGCGTTAGGAGATCTGCCTCTTCCCACGGGCGCACCAGCCAGTTCCACAGCACCGCTCCGGCCAGCGCATACCCGATCACGAACCACGAGCCGAGGAAGATCCCGACTGCGATACCCTGACCAATGCCCGCGACGACCATTGGGTTGCGGACGTAACGATAGGGGCCGCGGATGACGAGTTCGCGCGGACAGTCGAGCGGAACGGGCGTTCCGCGTCCCCGAACAGCCATCGTTGCGCCGCTTGCGAGGCCGAGTGAGCCGCACAACGCGAAGAGTGCAACCGCGCATGCTGTCTGTGCGTCACCCGTATTGGAACGCTCGAATCGCCACGCGTTCAGGTCAAGCACATCCTCGATCCGGAGAATGAGCAGCGGCAGCAGGACCAGAAACACCGACCAGAAGATCACCGTCTGAATCGCCGTCTTCGCGAGGTTGCGAGCGGTAGACGCCTCGCGTGCCTGCCGGCCGCGAAGTCTCATCGTTCCTCGCTTCCGGCAAAGCGCCATGCGATCGCCGGCGAGATTAGAAGGACCGGAACCATGAAGAGGGCGCCGAGCCATGCCCCGCCGCCAGCGAGCGGCAGCCCGACTGCATAGAGACCCGCATAGACGGCCATCGCAGCATGCGCACAGAGCCAACGCGCTCCCGACTTCGACGGCCGTTGCAATGATCGCGCCGCAAGCAGTCCAGTCAACACGAGCAGGAGATCGGCCGGAGCAAAGGCGAGGAGGACGGCGTCGGGGGCGCCAGCGGCCACGAAGTGTCGACGAACCGCAGGCGACACGACGAGCGCGACCCACCACACGACGATGCCCGTCGATTCGATGACCAGATAGAGCGCGGCCGCTCGGCGCATCAGTGGGATGCCTTTCGCCCAGTGGCGGCTTCATCACGAGCCCGCCAGACTTCCCGTGCGCACGCGAGCAACTGTTCCGTCTCCTCCGCAGTCCAGTCGCGGGCGCTGCGATTGGCGATGCCGAGCGTCCCGCGCAGCTCGCCAGCGTCGTCGATGATCGGCACGACGATCGCGCCCTCCATGCCCGTTGCCTTCGCGCCCGGCCGCACATCGCCGCTCGTGTCGGTCTGGATGTTGCACGCCGTCACCGCCTCGCGTCGCTCCGCCGCGAGCCCGGCCATTCCCTTGCCGATCGGAATCGTCCGGATGATCTCGATGAGCGGCGGTGGGAAATCACCGTGCAGCGCGCTGAGCGAGAGCATGCCGCGATCGAGAAGATGAAGCGTGCCGGTGTCCGCGCCGAAGCGCTCGACGATTCCGCGCAGACGCTGATCGAGCGACGACACGACGGGCGTTGAGTCCTGCATGTGCGAGAGCGTAGGAACTTTCCCGAGCGGCGTCTGCGCGAGGCTTGTCGCTATCGTGCGACGCATGCGCAGACGAATCGCGCGCGGCGCCATGGCGCTCGTGTCGCTCAGTTCCGTGGCCTTCCTCACCGCGTGCGGCGAGTCGGCGCCCGATCCCTCCTTCGCCCATCGCACCGGTGAGGTCCTGCTCGCCCGCGGAAACTGCACCGCGTGCCATGCGGCGAGCGCCGAGGTCACCGAGCGCATCCGTCCGCTCATTGGACCGACCCTCCTCGGCGAGAGCGGCGTCGGCGCGCGACTCGCCGAGGCGTACCTCCGTGACTACATCGCCGATCCGCATGCGACGAAGCGCGGCACGCGCATGCCGCATGTCCTGCACGCCGCCGACGGCGCCGAGCGCGATCGCCAGGCAGGCGCGCTCGCCGCCTATCTCAGCGCCCAGCGTCCGGCGTCGTGGAGCGCACCGGAGCCGAGCGTCGTGCTTCCCGATCTCGTCGCCGCAGGCGAGCGTCTCTATCGCACGAGCGGCTGCGCTGCCTGCCACAATGTCGCCGAGCGTTCCCGCCTCGCCCGCGCCACGCACTTCACAGCGCTCACCGCGCTCATCCTCGATCCGCTCGCGACGCATCCCTCGGGGCTCATGCCGCGCGTCCCGATGACCGACGACGAGGCCCGTGCGATCGCGGCCTACATGCTCGAGGATCAGGCGAAGGACGCGAGCGGCGCGGTCATCACCACTCCGGCACCGGGACTCCGCGTCGAGTACTTCGAACGCGAGTTCACCACCGACGGCCTCACCGACGACATGACCGGGCCGGATCGCGTCTTCACGCTTCCCGCTCCGACGATCGACTTCCCGCGGCGCGACGAGCAGTTCGGCGTTCGCTTCAACGGAACGCTGACCGTTCCGGCCGACGGCGACTATGAGTTCCATCTCGGCTCCGACGACGGCTCGCGCCTGGAGCTCGACGGCGAGGTCGTCATCGACCACTGGGGCGCGCATGGATTTGCATTCAAATCAAAGCGCATTCCCCTCACCAAGGGAACGAAGGCGTTTCGCCTCGTCTACTACGAGCTGAGCGTCGATGACGACCTGCGACTCGAGTGGTCGGGACCCGGCATCGACCGGCAGCCGATCGCCGCCGAGCACTTCACCCACGACGCCCTCGTTCTCCGACCGCCGGCGATGCCCGCAGCAGACCCGACGCTCGCTTCGGAGGGCGAACGGCTCTTCGGGTCGCTCGGCTGTGCGAGTTGCCATGCGTCCGCGACGCCGTCGGGCGGGATCGCCCTCGCCGATCTGCGCAGCTCGCGCGGATGCCTCGCCGATCGACCGAGTGACGCGGCACCGGACTTCGGATTCGATGCGGCCGCTCGCACCGCACTGCGCGAGGCGCTCGATCACGCGAACGACCTGCGGGCCCCGCTGCCGCCCGCCCGATTCGTCGAGCACGCGGTGCATCGACTCGGCTGCGTGAGCTGCCACCAGCGCGACGGCCTCGGCGGACCGAACCAGTTCACGGCGGAGTTCTTCGTCTCCGACGGACACGCCGAACTCGGCGACCAGGGACGGATTCCGCCGCGGCTCGACGGCGTCGGCGACAAGCTTCGGCCGGAGGCGCTTGCCGATGTGCTCGCGAACGGCACGAAGGTGCGCCCCTACATGCTGACCCGCATGCCTGTGTACGGCGAGAGCGCAACGCGCGGACTCGCCGAACAGTTCGGTCGCGCCGATCGCGACGCGGCGCACGACGCCGCGCCGACCTTCTCCGTCGAGTCGGCGCAGGCCGGCCGCACGCTCGTCGGCTCGACCGGCGTGAGCTGCATCACCTGTCACACCTTCAACGGGCGGGCCTCGCTTGGCGTGCCCGCCGTCGATCTCGGCAAGATGCACGACCGCCTGCGACCAGGCTGGTTCCTCGCGTTCCTCGAGCACCCCGACCGCTTCACGCCGGGCACGCGCATGACGCGATTCTGGCTGCCCGACAACCGCATCTTCGAGAACATTCTCGCCGGCGACGGCAAGCGACAGCGCGAGGCGGTGTGGAACTATCTCTCGCTCGGCGAGTCGATGACGCCGCCGGCGGGGCTTCGCATCACCGAAGGCGAGTGGGAGCTGATTCCCGTGAACGAGCCGATGCTCTTCACGACCTTCATGCGCGGCGTGAGTCCACGGACGATCTGCGTCGGCTACACGGATCTCGTGCATGTCGCCTACGACGCCGAGGGCGCGCGACTCGCGAAGGCGTGGCGCGGCGCGTTCATGAACGCGGCGGGCACCTGGGAAGGCCGCGCCGGTCAGCTCTCGTCGCCCGCTGGAACTTCGATCATCGACCTTCCGCCGGGCGACGCGATCGCCTCGCTCGCGACGCGCGATGCGGCGTGGCCCGAACGCACCTTCCGCTTCGTCGGCGTCGAACGCGGCGCGGATCGCACCCCGCGCTTCACCGGCACGCTTGACGGCCTGCGGGTGCGCGAGTCGGCGATTCCGTCGCTCTCGGCGCGCGGCGTCGCGCTTCGCCGCACGATCGAGGTGTGGGCCGAAGCGGACCGCTCGGACCTGTACCTCCGCCTCGCGATCGGCCGCACCATCGAGCCGAAGGGCAATGCCTTCGTCGTGGACGGCGCGCTCACGGTGGTGCCGGTCTCGCCCGGCGCGTTCGTGCGCGACGCCGGCGATCGGCGCGAACTCATCCTGCCCGTTGATCTCAAGTATGTCGAGAGCGAGACGCCTCGCTACAAGGCGACGACCGAAGCCGACCTTTTCTGGTGATTTCACGATGCCAACCGCCACGCTCGCACTCACCGTCCTGATCGCATCGGCTTCCCTCGCCCCGCCGACCGAGGGCGACTATTGGCGCATCGAGACGCTTGCGGTGCCCGACACGATCTGCATGGAGGTGACCGGACTCCTGCAGCTCGACGAGCGCCGCCTGATGGCCTCCACGCGCCGCGGGGAGATCTGGATCGTGACCGATCCGTGGGGCGAAAAGCCCGAATTCAAGCTCGCCTACGACGGCCTGAGCGAACCGCTCGGACTGCTCGCGCCGAAGGGCTGGAAGGGGCCGACCGACTGGATCTACACCTCGCAGCGCGGTGAGCTCTCGCGCATCCGCGACGACGACGGCGACGGCACGATCGACCGGCTCGAGACGGTCTCCGCGGCGTGGGGCATCTCCGGCAACTATCACGAATATTGTTTCGGCCCGGCGCAGGACGCGAATGGCGACCTCTGGCTGACCCTCAATCGCCCCTTCGGCGAGGAGCCCTTCGGTCCGAAGGATTGGCGCGGCTGGGCGGTGCGCATCGCCGCCGACGGCAGCGCCACCTTCGAGTGCGCCGGCCTGCGCTCGCCCTGCGGCGTCGAGGCGAGTCCCGAGGGCGAGATCTTCTACACCGACAACCAGGGCGAGTGGTGTCCGACAAACAAGCTCTCGCACCTGAGCCGCGGCGAGTTTCACGGCCATCCGTGGGGCATCGCGAGCGCGAAGCGCGCCGAGTCGAAGGTGAGCTATCCGGGCGATGTCGAGCAGATCGCGAAGAGCGGACTGCTCATGCCCGAGGCGATGCGACTCATTCCCAACCTCAAGCTGCCCGCGATCTGGTTTCCCTACGACAAGATGGGCAAGTCCGCCGCGGGATTCGTGTGGGACACGACCGGCGGCAAGTTCGGGCCCTTCACCGGACAGGTCTTCGTCACCGATCAGCACCATGCCTCGGTGATGCGCGTCTCGCTCGAGCGCGTCGACGGCGCGTGGCAGGGTGCGTGCTATCCGTTCCGTTCGGGCTTTCAGTGCGGCATCATCCGCTGCGCATGGCTTGCGGACGGCTCACTCATCGTCGGACAGACAAATCGCGGCTGGGGGTCGCGCGGGCAGAAGCCGTGGGGGATCGAGCGGGCCGTCTGGACGGGCGAGGTGCCCTTCGAGATCCACACGATGTCCGCGACCCCGCAGGGATTCCGCCTGCGCTTCACGAAGCCGGTCGATCCGGCGAGCGCGTCGAACCCCGCAAGCTATGCGATGACTTCCTATACCTATGAATTGCACGAGGCCTATGGAAGTCCTGAAATGGATACGAAGCCCTGCACGATCGCGAAGGCGACCGTCGCGCCCGATGGCCTCACGGTCGACCTGACCGTCGAGGGACTTCGGGCGATGTATGTGCACGAGCTCGTCAGCGCCGGCCTGCGCAGCGCGGATGGGCTTCCGTTGCTTCACCCGGACGCCTACTACACGCTGAATCGCATCCCGAAGTGAGCGTCGCTCACGCTTTGGCGGGCGGCGGAACCGTCGGCGGATGCGCATCCCCGACCGGAACCGGCGGCGGCGCGGGAGGCAGCCGGTTGCCCCACGCACATCCGCAGTGCGCGCACCAACGCTCCGGCTCGAGCGGATTGATGCAGGCCGGACAGAGGCCGCGACGCGAGAGCAGGCGAATGAGGAGGAGCGGCGGACCGAACACGCCGAGCCCGACGCAGACGACGAACGACGCAACGACGGCCAGCAGCGGAAAGCCGCCGCGATCGATCGACATCGCAAGGGCGATCGTTCCGACGGCCGTCGCGCTGACGAACACCCACTGACCGATGATGAGCCACCGCGCGAGACGACCCGTCGAAGCGTGCGGACCGCCCCTGAGCCATCGCGCCGCGGGCCAGCGCGGCACCGTGTAACGCTGTCGACGATCGCGAAATCGCACCTTCGGCGAACGGAGCTGCGTCAGCGTCTTCCGAAAGCGACTCGCCCCGCGTCGGTCGGCGTCGGGCACGCGGACCTCGACGATCGATGCCGTTTGCCACGCCGCACCGCACTCGGAACATCGCGTGAGCCCCTGTCCGTCCGGAGCGTGCACGAGGGGATGACAGCATGAGCCGCAACGCCCGACGCGGAGCATGCCCTGGGCGAGCTGAGCGTCCATCTGCGGCGTCAGCAGCCGGATGAGCAGATAGGAAACCGCGATCATCAGCGCGATCCAGACGAGGAGCCCGATGCCCGGTGCGTTGAGGACAAGTTGAACGAGCGAACTGACGAAACAGCTTCCGAAGACGGCCACGGCGATGAGGAGCGCGTATCCGATGAGATGCAGGCACCCGCGCGACGCGCCGAACATGCGATCGACAAGCTGCGCGAACATCGCCCGCGTCGCCGGATGGTCCGGATCGGGAAGGACGCTCCCCTTGATTGAGGGTGCCGGCACACTGGTGCCCGAGTCGTCGATGACCGTTGCCATGGCGGACGCTTCTCCGATGCGAATGCTATCGAATCAGCGACGCCGCTTAAGCGTCAAGCATCGCACCGTCCCAGCGGACGAACGCCTCCATCGCCTCGTACTCGGCAAGTCCGAGGGCATCGAACAGCTCGGCCGTCGCGCGATTGCGCTGCTCGGCCCGCTGCCAGAACTCGCGGTCATCCGCACCGGGAAACATCGCCCGGTCCTTCTGGCTCTGGTGGCGGAAGATCGCGGCGCGCTTGCGGGCCACCTCGTCCGGCGAGAGCGGCACGACGATGTCGAGTTCGTCGAGCCCCCATTCCTGCCAGGCGCCGCGATAGAGCCAGGTCTCGGACTCGGAGAACCAGGCGAGATCCGCCGGATTCGAGCGCGCCGCGTCAAGTGCGCGGAACACGGCCGCGAGACAGACGCGATGCGTGCCGTGCGGATCGCTCAGGTCGCCCGCGGCGTAGACCTGGTGGGGACGGACGCGACGGAGGAGTTCGAGGGTGATGCGGACATCCTCCTCGCCGAGCGGACGCTTGCGCACGCGTCCCGTTTCATAAAATGGCAAATCGAGAAAATGCAGGCGATCCTCGGGAATGCCGCAGAAGATGCCTGCCGCGCGGGCCTCGCCGCGACGAATGAGCCCCTTGAGCTGCTGCACCTCGGGCGGATCGACGGTCGCGGGCCGCTTCTCGCGGAGCTTCCGCTGGATCGCGTGCTCGAAGTCCTCGGTGCGGCGTCCGTCGAAGCCGAAGATGCGATTGAAGTCCGCCGCGAAATCGGCGAAACGAAGGGCATCCGAGTCGGAGACGGCGATGTTGCCCGAGGTCTGGTAGGCGACATGCACCTCATGCCCCTGGTCCACCAGGCGCAGCAGCGTCCCGCCCATCGAGATGACATCGTCGTCGGGATGCGGCGAGAAGATCAGCACGCGCTTCGGATAGATGCGATCGACCGGCCGGTCGATGTCGCCCGCCTGCTTCGCGCTCGTCGGCTTGCCGCCCGGCCAACCGGTGATCGTCCGGTGCAGCTCGCGAAAGACCTGTAGATTGATGTCGTAGGCCTTCCCCTTCATCGCGAGGAGGTCCTGTAGGTGATGCTCGTTGTAGTCCTCGGCGGTGAGCTTGAGGATCGCCTTCTTCGTTTCGCGGGCGAGCCAGGTGACCGCCTTGCGGACCATGCGCGGCGTCCATTCGACCGGCCCGAGCGACCACGGACATCGGCACCGCGTGAGTTCGGCGGCGGCCGCGGCGTCGAGATAGACCTGGGCGTTCGCGTGCTCCTGGAGAAAGCTCGCCGCGACGCTGTCGGTCACGGGCCCCTCGACGGCACGGGCGACGACCGGCGCCTTGCCCTCGCCGAACGCGACGAGCACGACGCGCCGCGCGGCGAGGATCGTCCCGACACCCATCGTGATCGCCCGCAGCGGAACATTCTCCTCGCCGAAGAAGTCGCTCGCGGCGTCCTTCCGCGTCACGCGGTCGAGGGTGATCAGTCGGGTGCGGCTCGATCGGCCCGAGCCCGGCTCGTTGAAGCCGATGTGTCCGGTGCGCCCGATGCCGAGAAGCTGCAGGTCGATGCCGCCCGCCTCCTGGATCGCATATTCATAGCGCTCGCAGAATCCGCGGACCGCGCTGTCCTCGAGCGTGCCGTCGGGAATGTGGACATTCGCGGGATCGATGTCGACGAGGTCAAACAGATGCTCGCGCATGAAGCGGTGGTAGCTCTGAAGCTCCTCCGGGCGCATCGGAAAGTATTCGTCGAGGTTGAATGTCACGACATTCGCGAAGGAGAGGCCCTCCTCGCGGTGGAGCCGGACGAGCTCGGCGTAGATGCCGGTCGGCGTCGAACCGGTCGCGAGACCGAGGACGCAGCGCTGCCCCGCGATCGCGCGGGCGTTGATGAGCTGGGCGATCTCGCGTGCGACGACGACATTGACATCATGCGAGCGCGCGTACACATGCGTCGGCACGCGCTCGGCGTCGGTCTTCGCCTGCATTGGCTGCGGAACCGGACGAACCTGTGGAGCGGGCATGGCGGTCATGCCGCCACAGTAGCGGAGCGAGCGCCGACCGCGCAGAGGCCCGCCCGCGGAAACCGGCCGCCACACTCATCCGCGCCGTGGCAGTGGAAGCTGGCGGGCCATCCGGAGGTAGGCGTCCACCGCAGATTCGACCTCGATCATCGTGTCGCCCGGAAACTTCTCGAGCGCCGCCCGGGCGATCTCGAAGGCGACGACATTCTCAAGCACCACGCTCGCCGCGGCGATGGCGCTCACATCGCTTCGCTCATATTGCGAGCCCGTCGCTTCCTTGGTGGTGAGATCAACGCTCGGCATGCCCTTGCCGAGGGTCGCGATCGGCTTCATCGCGCCGGTGACGACGACGGGCATGCCGTTGGTCATGCCGCCCTCAAGGCCGCCGGCGTTGTTCGACGAGCGCACGAAGCCGAGGTGCCGCTCGCCCTGCCGACCGGCGTCGTAGGCGATCGGGTCATGCACCGCCGATCCGGGTCGAAACGCGCTCTCGCGACCGAGGCCGATCTCGACGCTCTTGAAGGCCTGAATGCCCATCACCGCGCCGCCGATCCGCGCGTCGAGCCGGTCCTCCCAGCGCATGCAGGTGCCGAGACCGATCGGACAGCCGAAGACATGACACTCGACGAGTCCGCCGGCCGTGTCATGCTCGGTCTTCATGCGATGGATCCGGTCGATCATCGCAGCGCTCGCGTCGGCGTCGGGGCAGTAGACCTCGCTGGCGTCGCGCGCGGTGCGCAGCGCGGTCCACGACTCGGGCGTCACCGCGATGTCGCTCCGCACATCAAGGACGGCCCGCACGAAGGCGAAGCACTCGATGCCGATCGCCCGCAGGAAGCAGCGGGCAAGCGAGCCCGCGGCGACGCGCGCGGCCGTCTCGCGCGCGCTTGCCCGCTCGAGCGTCTCGCGGCAGTCGTTCGTCAGCCATTTCACGCTTCCGGCGAGATCCGCGTGGCCCGGTCGCGGACGGTGCACCGGCGGCGTGCGCTCGAGGTCGTCGAGACGGCTGTCGCGATTCGCGATCTCGATCGCAATCGGCGAACCGATCGTCCGACCGAGCCGCACGCCCGAGAGCACCCGGGCCGTGTCGGTCTCGATCCGCTGGCGGCCGCCGCGGCCGTAGCCGCCCTGCCTGCGGCGCAGCTCGCCGTTGATGAAGTCGAGATCCACGGGAAGCGCGGCCGGAAGTCCCTCGACGAGCGCGAGAAGTGCCGGACCGTGGGATTCTCCGGCTGTGCGATACGACAGGGCCATAGGACTCGCGATGATAGTGTGAACGCACTCCTCGCGGCCCTCCCATGACGACTTCGCCCCACACCTCGACCGGACCGAGCGTCCGTCCCGTCGCGCTCGTCACCGGCGCGTCGGCCGGCATCGGTCGCGCGTTCGCCGAGCTCCTCGCCCATCGCCAGCACGATCTCATCCTGGCCGCCCGACGCGCCGATCGGCTCGAGGAGGTCGCGCGAGGCATCCGCGCCCGCGGCGTTCGCGCCGAGATCATCGTCGCCGATCTCGGCGACCCCGCGACCGCCGAACGGCTGATCGACGAGTCGCTCGGCCGCTGCGGGCATATCGATATCCTCGTCAACAATGCCGGTTATGGATTGGCCCAACGATTCTCCGAACTGTCATGGGCGGACCATCGGCGATTTCTCGAGGTCATGCTCACCTCGACCGTCGAGCTCACCCATCGCGTCCTTCCCGCGATGCGCGAGCGTCGATCGGGCAGGATCATCAATGTCGCGTCGCTTGCCGCGTTCGCGCCGGAACCGGCCGGTTCGCTCTATTCGGCGACGAAGCGATTCATGGTGAGCTTCACGCGGGCCCTCGCGCTTGAGCTCGACGGCAGCGGCGTCACCGCGACCGCCGTCTGCCCGGGCTTCACCTACAGCGAGTTCCACGATGTCATGGGCAATCGCGAGCACATGAACGCGCTGCCGAAGTGGATGTGGATGGATGCCGACACGGTCGCGCGGATCGGACTCGATGCCGCGGAGGCGGGACACCCGGTCGTCATCACCGGCACGGTGAACCGCCTGATCGCCGGCCTCTGCGCGCTCCTGCCGATGTCGCTCCTTCAGCGGCTCGCACCGAAGGGACTGATGGACCGCCACGATCACGCGCGCTGAGGCCGAGCGCTTCTTCAGCGCGTCATCCAGCGCTCCGACTGTCGCCTGGCCTGCTCGTCGAACATGGCGAGTCCGCTGACGCACCGCGCACCGGCGGAGCGGGCCTCGGACAGGAGCGGCGTCCACTCCGGCGCGTAGACCGTGTCGAAGACGACGGCCTCGCCGAGCGGAACATGCGCGCCGGCGAGATCCTCGAGCGGATTGCGATCGGGCGCGGGACCTCCGGCCATGCCGACCGGCGTGCACTGCACGAACGCGTGGTAGCAGCCGCATGCGAGCGAGTCGGCGCGGCCGACGACGATGCGCCCGGGCCGGTTCGCCAGCGGGAAGCGCTCGCAATCGTCGATTGCGTCGGCGCCGACCGACGCAAGCGCATCGTTGAGCTCCGATGCGAGCGCCTCCGCCTTCTCGACCGAACGGTTCACGACGACGACCGTTCCGCCGGCGAGCGCGACCGCTCCGGCCGCGGCGCGGGCAACGCCGCCGGCGCCGACCACCGCGATGCGCAGTCCCTCGAGCGTCGAGCGTCCGTCGAAGGCAGCGCTCAGGCAGGCCACGACCGCCGGCGCGTCGGTGTTCGCGCAGGCGATCGTGCGATCGTCGCTCACGATGAGCGTGTTCGCTGCGCCGAGCGCCGCCGCCAGCGCGCTGATCCGGCCACCGCGCTCGCGCACGAGCCGCAGGCAATGTTCCTTATGCGGCAGCGTCACGCTCGCGCCGCGGAAATCAAGTCGCGGATCGTCGATCATCGCTCCGACCGTCGCCTTGAAGTGCTCCCATTCCGGCGGCACGGGAAGGGGCAGATAGACGCCGTCGAAGGATGCCTCGGCGAAGCGGCGATTGTGATACGCCGGGCTGCGCGAATGTCCGACCGGCCAGCCGATCACGCCGTAGACCCGCGTCGTGCGCGTGATCGCATGGAATCGGTAGAGATCGGCGAGCTCGGCGAGCGTCGGCTGTCCCGGCGCGGACTCCGCGCCGCGCTCGAGCGCGCCGAAGGTGCAGTGCGCGCCGAACTTCCCCGCGAGGACGCGCGACGCCAGCCCGAACTCTCCCATGCAGAGCGCGCTCATCGGCTTCGCCCGCTCGCTCAGCAGTTCGAACGCCTCGAGGTTGTCGCGCAGCGAACGGGCCTGCCACGCCACCTTCATCACCGCGCAGGCCGGCTCGGCCGCCATCGCGGCGACGCGCTGCATGAGATCCGCCGGCCGTTCGCGAAAGTCGTGCGACGAAAGAATGAGCCGCGGCGTGACGGTTCGCACCTGCTCGTCATGATCGACGGCGAGATTGATCTTTTGCTTTCGATTGCGGCTCGTGCGATAGGCATCGAGCTCGAGATCGATATAGGCCGGCGCGGGATCACCCGTGCCGATCGCCTCGATCAGACTCACGCGATCGGTCTCGCTTCCGCCGTACATGCCTCCCTCCCAGGTCGGCCGGACGGTCACGATCGAGGGCAGCGGCGAGTCGGACAGGAGCGCCCGGATCGCCGAGAGCGCGACGGCGTGCTCCTCCTCGGCCAGCAGGTCGCAGCGCCACTCGACGAGCGTTGCCCCTCGTTCCGCCGCAGCTCGGGCCTTGGCGAGCGCTTCCGTCACCTGATCGGGCGCGTCGACATGCAGCGGACAGCAGAGGTATGTCATGGCCGGCGGAGTGTACGGCCCGCTCGGATCGCGTCGGTACACTCCGCCCCATGACCGACCCAGAGGACATGACCGCCGAAGAGGCCATCGAGGAGTCGGTTGCCTTCATGCGCGGCCATCTTTCGGGACTCCTTCGCTTCGAGGGCGAGGTGCGTCCGGTGAAGATCGCCGTCGCCCTGGACGGCTCGCTGGTGATGCCGGCGATGGTGGCGATGCTCCGATCGGTCGACACGACACTCTACCTGCCTGACGAGGGCGACGCGTCGATGCACATGCATGTGACGCTCGAGGAGATCGAGGACCGCGGCGAACACGCCGCGCTGTGTGACCGCTGGCGGATCTATCACGGCGATCCGCCGGATGTCCGATGGGCGCTCGTGCGGATCGATGCCGTGCGCTTCGACGGTCTCTTCATCGACGGCGAGGCGATGCATCGGGCCAATCCGCTTGCGAAGCTCGAGGCGGGTCTCTGCAAGCGGCTCAACGCCGAGCGCACCGACGACATCCGAACGGCGTGTCGCCTGCACAAGGAGATCGTGCTCGAGCGGCCGATCGTCGTCGGCGTCGATCCCTTCGGATTCGATGTCCGCGGGACCTTCGATGTCGTGCGACTCGAGTCGCCGATCGTGCTCACAAACGAGCGCGATGTGATGCAGGCCATCGCTGAGCTCGTCGGTCCCCGGCCCGCCTGACCGCGCCCGGCGCACCAAAAAAGCAGCGGCCCGCGCTTTCGCACGAGCCGCTGCCCCTCTCTGTGTCGGGAGCCCCCCTACGAGCCGCGCGTTTCCCCGGCTGTGCCTCGTCTGTCCTGCGTGGAGCCGGACGGAAGGAGGCGGGGTGCGGCTCCGTATCGCAGGCGGCGGTCCTCTCAAGGCCGCGCCCGCGACCACGGGCTCTCCTCACTGTCCCGATGTGCGTTCAGCGGCGGGGTCCGCCCGAGTTCCTGTGGCCTCGAGCGGCTTCTCCAAGCTGGTCGGAGTCGCCGTGGACGCGTCGGAAGGGCATCTCCTCTCTCGCGCCAGCGGTTCCCGCACGAGGCGGGACACTGGCGGGACTTCGGAGGCTCGAAAGCCTCTCCAGCCCTTTGGATGCCCATCCGAGGCGCCCATCGACTCCCGGTCGATGCGTCGGACTCAGCATCGGGAGCTGACTCCGGCGTGTTCGGCATCTCTGGCGGGCCAGCGATCCGAACGGCGTTCCCACCCCACTTCCGGAGATGTTGTGCCGACCTCTCAGCAGCGGACCGGTTTTTTGCAAAACGCCTTCGCGGCCTTCGAGCCAAGGCGGTCGCGACCGCCGACGATCGGGATTTCGCCCACCGCCTGAGCGTCGTGCGCTTCGACCTCCGGCCCGCTCCGAATAGCATGGAGACCTCACTGTCTCGCGCCTCCTACGGAAACTCCCCCAATGGGTACCTCGTCCGGCAAGATGTCTGGCAGCCTCAACCACGCGATGATCGACGACACGCAGGCGAAGGCGGCCCAGCAGTACGCCGACCGCTTCGGCGAGCCGGGCTTCGACGACGCGACGCGGCTCTATATCGAACAGCGATACGAGGGCTACTCCGCGGAAAATCAGGAGGCGTGGCGGGTGCTCTTCGATCGGCAGATGGCATTCCTCGCCGACAACGCCTCGCAGACCTATCTGAGCGGCGCCCGCACCATCAACCTGAATCGCGAGCGGATTCCCGATCTCAAGGACATCAACAGCCGACTCCTGCCGCTGACCGGTTGGCAGAGCAAGGCCGTGCCGGGCTACATCCCGGCGAAGGGCTTCTTCGCGTGCCTCTCGCGCCGCGAGTTTCCGACGACCATCGTGATTCGGCCGAAGGAATCGCTTGATTACCTGCCCGAGCCCGACATCTTTCACGACATCTTCGGGCATGTGCCGCTGCACGCCGACCCGATCTTCGCGGACTTCCTCCAGACCTACGGCAAGGCCGCGCTCCTCACCGACGACCCCTACCACACGGAGCGCCTCGCGCGGCTCTTCTGGTTCACCGTCGAGTTCGGTCTCGTCCGCGAGGACGGACGCGTGAAGCTCTACGGCTCCGGGCTGATCTCGAGCCCCGGCGAGAGCAAGCACGCCCTCACCTCCTCCGAGGTCGACCGCCGTCCCTTCGACTTCGACCGCGTCTGCGACACCGCCTTCGAGATCGACCACTACCAGCCGATTCTCTATGTCCTCGACAGCTTCGAGCAGCTCCGCGACGCGATGACGCGCTATGCGGAGATGCTGCTGTCGATGAAGCGGAACGCGGCGCGCGTGGCGTGATCGCCGGGCCGGTACGGGCGACGCTCGGCGCTGTACGCTCCGCGTCCCATGTCAGCGCCCACCATTGCCGTCAGCGAATATGCATCGCGTCGTGAGCATGTCCTCGCCGCCCTGAAGGATGCGGTCGGTCTCGTCTTCGCGGGCGAGGCGAACGCGAGCCTGCACGCCGAGTGGCGGCCGACCGCCCATTTCGAGTATCTCACCGGCATCACCGACGAGCCGGGCGCGGTGCTCCTGCTCGACCCGAAGAGTCCGGTGCCGGCGCGGCGGGCGATTCTCTTCCTGAAGCCGCTTGACCCGGAAATCGAAAAGTGGGACGGCTTCCGCGACACGATCTCGCAGCGGCTGCGCGACCGCTACGGCGCCGCCACGATCATGCGCACCACCGCGATGGCCCGCTGGGTGACCGACGCCCTGCGCCGCTCGCGGAAGGTCGCCTGCCTGCATACCTATGCGGCCTACAACGCGCCGGTGTCGCCCGATCTCGCCCTCTTCCGCGAGGCGAGCGCCCGCATTCCGGGACTCGCGATCGAGGACCGCACCCATGTCATCGCTGAGATGCGCGCCCGCAAGAGCGCCGCGGAACGCGCCGTCCTCGAGCACGCCGCCCTGATCACCGCGAAGGGATACGAGGCGGTCGTCAGGATGATCCGACCCGGCGTCACCGAGTTCGATGTGCAGGAGACGCTCGAGCACGCCTATCGAACCAACGGCGCCCGCGGCCCGGCGTATCGTACGATCGCCGGCACCGGCTTCAACGCGACGGTGCTTCATTACCACCACAACAACCAGCCGCTCAGCGACGGCGAACTCATCTGCATCGATTCCGCTGCGGGCTATCACGGCTATTCCGCCGATGTGACGCGCACCTATCCCGTGAGCGGCCACTTCACCGAGCGGCAGCGCGAGATCTACGAGATCGTGCTCAAGGCCGAGCTCGCCGGCATCGCGGCGGCGAAGACCGGCGCGACCTTCGGACAGATCGACAAGGCCGCCCGCGACATCATCGTGAAGGCCGGCTACGGCGACTATTTCATTCACGGCATCGGTCACCACATCGGCCTTGAGACGCACGACATCACGCCGGAGGGACCGATCCCCGAGGGCGCGATCATCACGGTCGAGCCGGGTATCTATCTGCCCGAGGAGAAGCTTGGCGTGCGCATCGAGGACGATGTCCTCGTCGGACGCAAGCCGACCGTCCTGACCGCGATGATTCCGAAGACCGTCACCGAGATCGAACGGCTCATGGCGCGTCGGCCGGAGGAAGCTCCCGAGCGTCCGGCTCGTCGCTCGGGCTCGAAGCGCTAGCGTCATCGCGGTCGTCAGGCATCGCATCGGTCCCGAGCGTTCGCAGGAGCGCCGCTGGAATCCGCACGCTCACGATGAATGGCTGCTGCCCCTCGACCCAGTGGCCGTAGCTCGTCGCGACGACGGTGCCGTCGGGAAGCACCTCGAGCCCCGCGTAGCCGCAGTCCGTGCCGTCAAAGTTATTCATGAGACGGATCCGAGCCTCACCGCGATCGCCTCGCTCGAGATCCTCCCAGGAGCCGATCCACGCGACCCAGTCGCCGTAGGTCGGCGAGCTGCGGGCCATGTCGCGCATCGTGACGAGGAAGCGTCCGTCCTTCAGTCGGGCGATCACATGACGATCGCCGGTGAGCCACCAGGGCAGTTCGCGCGGCTCGCTCCAGGTCGCGCCGTCGTCGTCCGAAATCGATAGAAATGAACTCGCCACGCGATTGTTCTCGCGAAGCAGCATGACGAGCCGCTTGCCGTCGGGCGATCGCACGACGCCGGGCTCGCAGAGGAAGACCCGCTCGCGCGAGAGAATCGCCCGCGGCGCGCTCCAGGTCCGTCCGCCGTCGCGCGAGTCGGTCGCATACACCGTCGAGACGCCGGTGCCGCGGCCGTTCGGACGGAAGAAGCGGCCGTCGTCGTGAAAGAAGGCGAGCGCTCGGCCGTCGCGCGTCTCGATGACCGAGGACATCGTGACGATGCCGCCCCACGGCTCGGACTTCTCGCCGGTCGTCGGCACCGCGGCGAGTTCCGTCCAGGTGACGCCGTTGTCCTCGCTCGAGGCGATGCGCGTCGGATGCAGTCCGGAGAAGAGCACATGGCGCGGAGCGCCGCCGCGGGTCGGATCGCTCAGCCGATGGAGCGTCGGCGTCTCGAGGCTCGTCGCCCAGTTCGTCGGCGTCGGAAGCGGTTCGCTCCAGGTGACGCCGCCATCCTCGCTTCGCCGAAAGACGATCGCGCCGCGCCCGTGTCCGAGCGGATACGCGAGCAGAATCGTCTTCCCGTCATCGAGAAGCACCGTCGAGGGATGGCCGAGGTACTGCCCTTCGCGACGGTCGATGACGACCTGAAGTTCCTCCCGATCGGCAAGGTCCACGAAGGGCGGCGGTTCCTGCGACGGGTCGCCGGCCTCGACCGTCCACGAGCGCAGCCGGACCGTCGACTCCATCGGAATGAGGGCGATCGTGCGGCAATTCCAGCCACCCGCAGGATTGGCGAAGACGACCTTCCCGTCGATGAGGAACTCGATGTCGTGTCCGGCGCGCCGGACTTCGATCTCAAACTCCTCGCCGCGCTGCCAGAGGTCGATCGCAGGACCGACGACGGGCTTGCCGCGGAAGAGTTCGCCCGAGAGCGCGACCTGTCGTGCGGCGTTCTCAAGGACGAAGTATTGCTCGTCGAGAAAGAGCTGCGCGGCCGCGCCCTCGCCGCCCTCGATCGTGAGTCGCATGCGCCAGCGGAATGGGCGGTCGCCGGCGTTGAGGTCCATCGCGAGCGTCGCGCCTCGTGGCGCGCCGACGAGGGCGCCTCCGTCGCGCTTCCAGGACTCGGCTCCGCGGAGCTCCCCTACGACCGCACCGTCGTCCACGACGCGTGTCCGTCCGAGCGCGGGAAGCGCTGCGTTCGGTCGGTACATCGTGCTACGGCCCGCAAGAAAGGACTCGCCGTCGACGCCGTCCGCGGCGAGGATCGCGAGCGCCACCGAGCGTGCGACGGCCTCGGCCGCAAGGGCGTCGGCGGCGACGCCGTCCTTGAGTGACGCCTCGTGACCGGCGAGCGCCGGATCGAGATCGATCGCCGTCAGGTTCATCGCTCCGGCGACGCGCGTCCACGCCTCGATCACGCGCGTCCGATTGCCGCGATAGGTCGCAGCGCGCGGCCAGGACGGAGCGCAGACCGGCGGAAGGCAGACGAAGATCCGCGGCGTCGTCGGAAGCGCCTGCATCGACTCGACGATCTCGCGCATGCCCGCGTCGAGTCGCGATGCCGCGGGAAAGCCGACGGTCATCGCGTCAGCGCTTCCGAGGGCGATCACGACCGTCTCGGGTGCGAAATCGACGAGCCAGTTCCACTCGGGCAGGGTGCGCACGAATCGGGGCGACTTGGGATCGACGCTCGTGTTCTGCCGCACGAACGAACGGACCGCGTAGGCCGAGCCAAGCGCCCGCCCGAGCTGCTCGGGCCATGCGTCGAGGCGCGCCGTCGGACCGGCTCCGGTCGCTGCGGCGTCGCCGATCACCGCGACGCGACGGAGCGCCGGCGCGTCGGCCGCGCGAGCCTGTCCGCGCACCTGGTCGGCAAGGCAGAGGACGAGCGCGCCGACAAGCAGCGCGTGAAGGAATCGGCCGATGGAGAGGCTTCGCATGGGGACGCGATAGCGTAGCCCATGACGCCGTCGTGCTCGACGCTCACATCGGGTCGGAATCGCTCACTGCACCGGAGGCGGACGGAGCAGGATGTGATCGATGAGGAGCCCGAAGGAGTAGACGACGGGAAAGGCCGAGATCCCGACCGCCACCCACGAGAGTCGCCGTCCCACATGCTCACGCCTCCGGCTGATGACCTCGCAGGAGACGATCACGAAGAGCATGAGGGCAAACTTGAAGACGATCGCGCCGTGCAGCCCCCACATGTCGATCACCTGACGGGCGATGGGATTCACCTCTTCGCCGCCGCGCCGGAGAATCGCCCAGGTCAGCATGATGTCGAGGCTCGAGAAGAAGATGAGCCAGACATACGCCGACTGGTGGCGCATCTCGGGAGCGAGACCGAGATCAGCCGTCTCGACTTGGCCATGCTGCGCGGTCCGAGAATCGCGCGACGCCATCGCCGATGAATCACGACTCACCGGACTCTCCCCAGCGGCGGCTGGAGGGCGTTCAGGGCTCGGCACGGCCATGACAGGATGGTACCGGGTGCGATGCCTCACATGGAGTCCATCGGAGGACGCCGCCGCCAGCTTCAGGCGAGCCGTCGGATTGGCAGAATCCCCTCACGGACCCCGCTCAGATGACCGGATCATGCGACGGCAGGCCGTGGGCCGGCGCCGTGTTGAGCTGGACGAGCCTCGAACCCTGCATCGACTTCGCCGTCTCGGGATCGACATAGTCGCTGTGGCAGCTCGCCTTGCCCTGGTCGGCGCCGACCGCCTTCTTCGTCTTGCTCGCGAGGCGATGAATCTCCTCGGGCGAGAGGACGCCGCGCTTGGCAAGAATCTCCTGCTGCTCGGCCGAGAGCGCGTCCGATCGCTTCGGCTTCTCCCACGCGTATTCCTCGCTCTTGCCCGACGCGAACTCGACGATCTCCTTCGAGATGCGCACCGAGCACCAGTCGTGTCCGCACATCGCGCAGAAGTCGGTATCGACATCGAGGTCCTCGTCGTGATACGCGCGGGCCGTATCGGGATCGAAGGAGAGCTCGAAGTGCTTCTGCCAGTTGAGCGCAGCGCGGGCCTTGGTCAGCTCGTCGTCGCGATCGCGCGAACCGGGAATGCCGAGCGCGACATCGGCGGCGTGGGCGGCGATCTTGTAGGCGATGCAGCCTTGCTTGACATCGTCGCGCTTCGGCAGGCCGAGATGCTCCTTCGGCGTGACATAGCAGAGCATGCTCGCGCCGTGATAGGCGGCGGCGGTCGCTCCGATGCAGCTCGTGATGTGGTCGTACCCGGGGAACATGTCGGTGACAAGCGGGCCGAGCACATAGAACGGAGCGCCGTGGCAGACGCGGCGCTGGAGCTTCATGTTGAACTCGATCTGGTCGAAGGGCACATGGCCGGGCCCCTCGATCATCACCTGCACGCCCTTCCGCCACGCCCGCTCGGTGAGCTCGCCGAGGGCGAGCAGCTCGCCGAACTGCGCGTCATCGCTCGCGTCGGCGAGTCCGCCCGGCCGCAGGCCGTCGCCGATCGAGAAGGTCACGTCATAGCGGCGCATGACATCGCAGATCTCCTCCCACATCGTGTTCATGAGATTCTGCCGGCCGTGCACGATCATCCATTTCGCAAGCAGCGATCCGCCGCGCGACACGATGCCGATGAGCCGGTTCTTGATGAAGGGCAGGTGTTCGCGAAGGACGCCGGCGTGAATCGTGAAGTAATCGACGCCCTGCCGCGCCTGATGCTCGAGCGTGTCGAGCACGATCCGCTCGTCGAGATCCTCGATCTTCCGTCCGATGATCATCGAGTAGATCGGCACCGTTCCGATCGGCACCGTCGCGTTGCGGCAGATCGCGTCGCGCGTGGCGTCGAGATCGCCGCCCGTCGAGAGGTCCATGACCGTGTCGGCGCCCCATCGCTCGGCCCAGCGCAGCTTCTCGACCTCCTCGTCGGTCGAGCTCGACACGGGCGATGCGCCCATGTTCGCGTTGATCTTCGTCTTCGTCGCGCGGCCGATCGCCATGGGGTCGAGGCGATAGCCAAGATGCACGCGATTCGCCGGAATCACCATGCGCCCGGCGGCGACCTCGTCGCGCACCTGCTCGGGGCTCAGGTGCGGCTCGCGCTCGGACACGCGGCGCATCTCGCGGGTGATGACGCCGAGCCGCGCGTGCTCAAGCTGCGTGATCGGCTCGAATCCCGCGGGCGCGACGCAGCGGATGAAGCCGTCGATGTCGGGGCGATTGTGTCCGCCGCATCCCTCGGCATGCGATCGGGCCGAGACGATCGACCAGCCCTCGGGCAGGAAGTCCCACGCCGTGCGCTCGCTCGGCTGCGGCATGCCGGGCGTGTCGGGCGACGCGAAACTCCGCGGACCGCCGATGTCGGCCTTGAGAGCGAAGGACCCGGGCGTGGTGCCCTGCCGCCCCGTCGACGGGTTGTGCGCGCCGTGCAGCGGAAGCGAGTCGGCGGAGAGCGTGTGCGAAGCGGTCGACTGGTCGTGCGGTGTGGTCATGTGGCCCGTGCGGCTCGTGCGGCTCATGCTTGCTCCTTGCCGGTCATGACGCGGCGGGAGAGCACGAACCCGGCGACGCAACAGCGCTGCACATGGATTCTGCTCGCACTCCCTACGCCGGTCCTAACCGGATCAGGTTCGACGGGTGCTTCTCAGTCGCGGTGATCCGCGACGCCCCGAGCGAGTGGATGAAGTGTAGCACCGATCGGCGGGCGGTCGCGGCCTCACCGCCACTCGTGCTTTGGATACCGGCGGCGGAGTTCGTTGCGAAGCTCGGGATAGAGCGTCTTCCAGAAGTTCGCGAGGTCGCTCGTGACCTGCAACGGCCGGTAGTTCGGGCCGAGGATCTCAAGCGTCAAGGGCACGCGGCCGCCCGCGACGGTCGGCGTCCGCTCCTCACCGTAAAAATCCTGGATCTTCGCCCGCCCGCGCGGCGACGCGCCGGGCTGATACTCGATCTTCATGCGGAAGCCGCGACTGAGCTGGATCGACTCGGGAGCCATCTTCCGCACGAACTCCTGCTCCTCCCACGAGAGCGCGTTGCGGATGGCATCCATGACCGGTCGGTCGCGCACCTCGCTTGCCCGCACGCATCCGGCGACGATCTCGTGACGGATCACATCGAGGTCCTCATCGGAATAATTGATGAGACCGCGCTCCGGGAACCACTGGGCGACGCAGCGCACGCGAGCAAGCCACGCCTCCACCGTTTCGTTCCAGTGCTCAAGAACGATCGTGCCCTCCCGAATGCGCTCGACGAGGAGACGCTCCGTCGCCGCCGAAGGACGGGCGGGCCGCGCCGTGGTCGCGATCGGAATGGCGTCGAAGCGATCTTCTTCGATCTCGTCGATCGCCTTCGACGCGGCGTTCCAGCGAGACTCGACGATCCGCGTGAATCGCTCCGGCATCGCACGCTCAAGCGTGACCCGCGCGATCGGACTCACCATCGACAGCGTCGCGAGCCGATCGTCCCCCTGCCCCGTTTCGCGAATATCCATGGCGAGCAGGAAGCCCTCGTCGTGAACGATTGATTCCTTATCGATCACGACCTTGCGACGCCCGGTGATGTGACAGTGCGGGCGCTGCCGGTCGGGTCTCCACGCGACATGGTCGGGAAACCCGGCAAGCAGACAGGCGATCGCCGCCTCGCCATCCTCCTCACGGCTCGCCCGAACGCCCTCGCGCTCCGCGACGCGCTGGGCGATCCTGGCGAGCTGCTCCGCGGCCTGCGAGCACTCGCGGGCTGCGATCGGGTGAATATCGATGCGATGCTTGAGGTCGCGCACGCGGCCACGCTCAAACGCCGCAAGCACGCGCTCGCGGGCGAGGACATCGGAAACGGGATCACCCTTCACAAGGGCCTCGCGCAGGGCAATCGCCGTCGCCTCAAGCACGAACTCCTTCTCGGCGGCGACGGCGGCGAGACGCGCGGCGAGCGTCGGGCAACCGCGATGGGCGCCCTCGATCAGGACGCGGGCGAGTCGCGGCTCGGCCGGAACGCGGGCCATCGCACGCCCGAGTGCGGTGATGCGACCCTCCGCATCGGTCGCCCCAAGCATGTGCAGACACGCCTCGGCGCGGGCCACCATGTCCTTCGCCGGAGGCTCAAACCAGCGGAAATCCTCATGCCCGCGCACGCCGAGACTCTTCAGGCGGAGCGTCGGATCGGCAAGGTCGACGCGGGCGATCTCGGCATCGGCGTAGGCCGATCGCTGGTGGTGATCCTTCTCGGTCCAGAGTCGGATGCAGCGTCCGGGAGCGACGCGTCCGGCCCGTCCGGTGCGCTGGTCCGCGGTCGCCCGCGAGACCGGCTCGACGCGCAGCGTGTTCAGTCCGCGCTTCGGATCGACCCGATGGACGCGAGCGGTTCCGGAGTCGATGACGACGCGTACCCCCTCGATCGTGATGGATGTCTCGGCGACATTCGTCGCAACGATGATCCGGCGACGCTCGGAGGGCTCGACCGCGCGATCCTGCTCGGCGGGCGGCAGCGATCCGTGCAGCGGCAGGATGTCGAAGTCGTCGCCGCGCTGACGCGTCACCTGCCGACAGCACTCGATCGTGCGGTCGATTTCATAGGCGCCGGGCATGAATATCAAAATGTGCCCGAGACGCTCCACCTCAAGCGCGCGATCGAGCGTGTCGGCGGCAAGCTCCCACACGGGCTTCGTGGGCGGACGATCGAGATGACTGATCGCGACCGGAAAGACGCGACCGGAGGCGCTGAGGACCGGCGCTCCGCCGAGATAGGTCGCGACGCGCTCGGCGTCGAGCGTCGCGCTCATCACGCCGAGCTTTAGGTCGGACCGCTCCTCCTGAAGCCGGGTGATCAGTCCGAGCGCCAGATCCGCATCGATCGACCGCTCATGGAACTCATCGAGCAGCACCGCACCGACGCCCTCCAGCCGCGGGCTCTCCTGCACGAGCCGAAGAAAGACGCCCTCGGTGACGAAGCGGATGCGCGTCTCGGCCGAGACCTTCGACTCGAATCGCGTCTGGTACCCGACAACACGGCCGATCTCGCTCCGCATCTCGAAGGCGACGCGACGGGCGGTCATGCGGGCGGCCAGCCGCCGCGGCTCAAGGACGATCACCTGCCCGCGCACATGCGGCGATCCGGCCAGCATCTGCGGGACCTGCGTCGTCTTGCCGCTGCCGGTCGGCGAGGTGAGCAGGAAGCGATTGCCCCGAGCGACTGCGGCGAGGATCTCGTCCCTGATGGCAAGGACGGGAAGGACTGGCGGGGCTGGCTCGGCGGGCGGCACAGGGCGGAGCGTATGACGGCGGCACACTGGCGTGGACGCCCGATTCGGCCGATAGTGCGAAGCCGATGTCCGACCAGCCCGACAGCGCGAATCCCCCGCCGCGTCCCCTCGAGGAGCTTCGACAGCTCATCGACAAGGTCGATGCGCGACTCGTCGAACTCATCGCCGAGCGGGCCCGCATCGTCCAGGAGGTCGGTCACGCGAAGCGCACGACCGGCACCTCGGTCTATGTGCCGCACCGCGAACGCGAGGTCATCGAGCGCGCCGTCGCCCGCAATCCCGGACCGCTCTCGTCGCGCACGATCGAGGCGGTCTTTCGCGAGATCATGTCCGGGAGCTTCGTGCTCGAGACGCCGCCGCGCATCGGGTTCCTCGGCCCGGCCGGGAGTTTTAGTCATCTCGCCGCCGTGCGTCACTTCGGCTCGAGCGTCGAACTCCTTGACCTGCACACGATCGAGCATGTCTTCGAGGAGGTGGCGGCGGGACGCGTCGATCACGGGCTCGTCCCCTACGAGAACTCGATCGGCGGCTCGGTCACCGAGACGCTCGACGCCTTTCAGACCCATGAGGTGAAGGCCTGCGCCGAGGCGCTCGTCGGCGTGAGCCAGGCGCTCATGGCCAACTGCGCGCCGAACGAGGTGACGCGCATCGTCTCGAAGCGCGAGGCGCTCGCCCAATGTCGGCAGTGGCTCTCGCGGCATTTCCCTGACATCGAGCAGGTCGAGTGCGCGAGCACCTCGGCCGCGGTGCAGGAGGCCGCCGCAACGCCCGGCACCGCGGCGGTCGGCTCGGCGCTCGCCGGCGAACTCTACGGCGTGCGCATCCTCTTCGAGCGGATCGAGGACAAGCCCGGCAATGTCACGCGTTTCCTCGTTCTCTCGCGGAGCGCCGCGCAGCCGACGGCGAACGCGAAGACGACGGTCATGTTCACGACGCAGCACCGGCCGGGCGCCCTCGTCGATGTGCTCGCCGCGTTCCGCGACTCGAGCGTGAACCTCTCGCACATCGAGAAGCGCCCGAGCCGCCGCGAGAACTGGCAGTACACCTTCTTCATCGACTGCGACGCCCACGAGACGGCGCCGGCGATGGCCGCCGCGCTCGACAACGCGCGGAGCCACTGCGTGGAGCTCAAGGTGCTCGGAAGCTATCCGCGGGCCGAACGCGTGCTATGACGGTCCGCCGCGGTCACAGGGTTCTGCACAAATTACGCAGAGAACCACAGAGGCACGGAGGGCACAGAGGATGCAGGATTCTGCACAATTCGACCAGACTCACCAGAGAGAGGACAGGATACTGCACAAATCACCCAGAGAACCACAGAGGCACGGAGGGCACAGAGGATGCACAGAGAAGGCGAAAGCGGAGACAGGTTGCGCGTGCGTTGATGGAGTCGTGCCGGT
>VYLE01000257.1_pt1 | contig 40596 bp, 39 predicted proteins | sample 5114391 | NCBI WGS metagenome assembly VYLE01 (sample SAMN12291771, study PRJNA351875) | freshwater metagenome | isolation source: freshwater lake | place: USA: Michigan, Kent Lake | collected 2013-08-15
AGCGGGAGGGCGCGGCGCCGAGGCCGGCTCCTGCGAGCGGGGCGTGTCGCCCGGCAGAAGCACCTCCACCTCGGCCTTGCCGCGCAACTCCTCGAGCAGCTGACGCACGCCTTCATAGGTCAGGTAGCGGACGATCTGCGGCCGGGCCTGTTCCAGCGTCGGCGGGGTTTCGCGGCGGCGATCCTCGACCCGCAGCACGGCCCAGCCGCCCTCGGTCTGGAACGGGCCGACGGTGGAGCCGGCAGGCCGGTCGCGCAGGGCGTTCTTGTAGGCCTCGGGCATGACGTCGACGGTCCGGTAGCCGAGGTCGCCGCCGGAGTAGCGGGTCGCATCATCGATCGAACTCTCGGCGGCCACCGCCTCGAAGGCCGAGCCCTGCGCCAGAATGCCGATGACGGCGTCGGCCTCGGGCCGGGTCCGCGACAGGATCAGGCGGACGCGGATTTCCTCGGAGGTCTGCGCCAGACGCACCTGCTCCTGATAGATGGTCTCCACCGCGCGGTCGGAAATGGAGCCGTTGACCACGGTCTCGACCAGCATGTCACCGAGAATGCGCTCGCGCGTCGCCTCCAGTCGCCGCTGGGCAAGGGCGGAGTTGTCGAGGCCGCGCCGCTCGGCCTCGCGGGCGAGCAGCTTCTGGTCGATGACCTCGTCCAGCACGCGGCGGAACAGGTCACTGGTCACATCCAGCGGTTCACCCTCGCCGACCAGCCCTTGTGCCACAGCCTCACGCTTGACGTCGGAGGCCCAGATGGTCTGGCCCTGGACCTCGGCCACGGACCGGTCGCCGGGCTCGGGCGCACGGTCGGATCCCCCGTCGCGGCCGCACGCCGAAAGGGCCAGAAACGCCGCAAGAAGGACGGGGACGAAGGGGCTGGAAAGCCGCATTGGGGCGCGCTCCGTCACGGGGCGGTAAAGCCCCTCGCGTTGACAGGGATAAGGGCGGTGCTTAAGTCCCGCCTGCGCCCAAGTCGAGGGGTTTTCGAATGATCGCGCGGCCCTCGCGCGCGCCTGTGTCAGGCGCACCGGGCCGTCGTCGCCGGGGCCCCTCCCCGCCGCGCAGTCGTCACCGTTCCTTCGGGACCTTTCAGTACCAGAGCCCCTGTCGCTCGCCCGCCTTCGGATCATCCATGCTCGGCATTGCCAAGAAGATTTTCGGCTCCTCCAACGACCGCAAGGTCAAGGACTTCATGGGCCGGGTTCAGAAGATCAACGCCCTGGAGGAGAAGTTCGCCGCCCTGTCGGATGACGAGTTGCGGATGATGACCGATGCGTTCCGGGACCGGATCGCAGGCGGCGAGACCCTCGACAAGCTGCTGAACGAAGCCTTTGCCGTGGCGCGCGAGGCCTCCAAGCGGGTGCTGGGTCAACGCCAGTATGACGTCCAGCTGGCCGGCGGCATGATCCTGCACGCCGGCGGCATCGCCGAGATGCGCACCGGCGAGGGCAAGACCCTGGTCGCCGTGGCACCCGTCTACCTCAACGCGCTTCTCGGCAAGGGCGTGCACGTCATCACCGTCAATGACTATCTGGCGCGGCGCGACGCCGAATGGATGGGCCGGGTCTACCGCTTCCTTGGCATGGAGGTCGGGGTCATCGTCAACGGCCTGTCCTCGGGCCAACGTCAGGCAGCCTATGCGGCCGACATCACCTACGGCACCAACAACGAGTTCGGCTTCGACTATCTGCGCGACAACCTGGTCTATGACCGCAAGGAGATGGTGCAGCGCCCGCACCATTTCGCCATTGTGGACGAGGTCGACTCCATCCTGGTCGACGAGGCGCGCACCCCGCTCATCATCTCCGGCCCGACCGAGGACCGATCGGACCTCTATCTGATCGTCGACGCGATCATCAAGGAACTGATCGTCGACACGACCATGTTCGATCTGGACGAGAAGCAGCGTCAGGCGCTGCTGACCGAGGAGGGCTCCGAAAAGATCGAACAGATCATGGAAGAACGCGCGCTGTTCGCGCCGGACACCACCGGTCTGTACGACGCCGCCAACATCACCCTGGTCCACCACATCAACCAGGCCCTGCGCGCCAACACCCTGTATCAAAAGGACAAGGACTACATCATCAAGGCCGGCGAGGTCATGCTGATCGATGAGTTCACCGGTCGGATGATGCAGGGCCGCCGCCTGTCCGAGGGCCTGCACCAGGCCATCGAGGCCAAGGAAGGCGTCAAGATCCAGCCCGAGAACCAGACCCTGGCCTCGGTCACCATCCAGAACTATTTCCGCCTGTACGAGAAGCTTTCGGGCATGACCGGCACAGCCGCGACCGAGGCCCAGGAATTCCTCGACATCTACAAGATGGACGTCCTCGAGGTGCCGACCAACCGGCCGGTCAAGCGGATCGACCACGACGACGAAATCTTCCGCACCACGGCCGAGAAGAACCAGGCCATCGCCGCCCTGATCGCCGAATGCCACGTCAAGGGTCAGCCGATCCTGGTCGGCACGGTGTCGATCGAAAAGTCCGAAACCCTGTCGGAACTGCTCAAGACCTATCAGTATGAGGTCACCCTCAAGACCCTGAAGCCCCAGCACGCCCACCTGCTGGAGGCGGTCACCAGTGAGGACGAGAAGACGCGGCGTGAGGCGAAGAAGGCCTATCAGGCACTGAAGGACGAGGATTTCGACATCGAGGTCAAATCCGGCAAGGGCATTCCGCACAGCGTGCTGAACGCCCGCCAGCACGAACAGGAAGCCTATATCGTCGCCGACGCCGGCCTGCCGGGCGTGGTGACCATCGCCACCAACATGGCCGGCCGCGGCACCGACATCCAGCTGGGCGGCAACCTGGAAATGCGCCTGCAGAAGTGGCGGCAGGACCTGCGCAACCTCGCGCAGGAGGTCACGCCGGAGATGGAGGCCACGGAAGAGGCCCGGCTGAAGGCCGACATCGCGGTGCAGAAGCAGAAGTCCCTGGCCGCCGGCGGCCTGTTCGTCCTCGGCACCGAACGCCACGAGAGCCGCCGGATCGACAACCAGCTGCGCGGCCGGACCGGCCGTCAGGGCGACCCCGGCACCTCGAAATTCTTCCTGTCCTGCGAGGACGACCTGCTGCGCATCTTTGCCGGTGACCGTCTGGACTCCATCATGCGCAGCTTCGGCGTGGCCGAAGGCGAGGCGATCAGCCACCCCTGGCTGAACCGCGCCGTCGAGACGGCCCAGAAGCGGGTCGAGACGCGCAACTACGACATCCGCAAGAACCTGCTGAAATACGACGACGTCGTGAACGACCAGCGCAAGGCCGTGTTCGAGCAGCGTCAGGAGTTCATGGACTCGACCGACCTGTCCGAACTGGTCGGCGAGTTCCGCAACGACGTGATTTCCGACCTGATCGAAAAACATATGCCGCCCAAGGCCTATGCCGAGCAGTGGGACATCGACGGCCTCGACGAGAAGGTGAAATCGACCCTCGGTCTGGAGCTGCCGCTGCACGACTGGGCCGCCGAGGAAGGCGTGTCGAACGAGGAGATCGAGGAGCGGGTCGTGGCCGCCGCTGACGCCCGCGCCGCCGAACGGCTGGAGCAGATCGGGGCGGAACAGACCCGCGGGCTCGAAAAACAGTTCCTGCTGCAGATGATCGACATGCAGTGGCGCGAGCACCTGGTCCACCTGGACCATCTGCGCGGGGTCATCGGCCTGCGCGGCTATGGCCAGCGCGATCCGCTGAACGAGTACAAGACCGAGGCCTTCAACCTGTTCGAGACGCTGCTCTACGAGCTGCGCCACAACGTCACCCGCTGGCTGATGACCGTCGAGTTCCGCTTCGAGGCCCCTCCGGCCATGGACATGCCGGAGTTCAAGGAAATCCACCTGAACCCGGGCACCGGCGAGAACGAGATGGCCAATCCGTTCGCGCAGAATCCGGAAGGCCAGCTTCAGGGCGATGATCGCGCGCGCCTGCCGGTCGACGCCCTGCCGGTCGGTTGGGAGCGGACGCCCCGCAACGCCGACTGCCCCTGCGGCTCGGGCCGGAAGTTCAAACATTGCCACGGTAGTTTGATCTAGGTCCCGGGATGGCCGGGACTCACAAATCCCTCTTCTCCCGCGCCCTGTCGCTGGACCCCGAGCGGCTGCATTTCGCGGCGCACAGCCATCATCTGTGGCCGGACGTAAGTTTCGACGGCCAGCTGCGGGCCTGGGTCGAGGCCAATCAGTTCGCCGACCGGAAATGGGATCTGATTTTCGGGGACGTCATTCCAGAGGCCCAGGCGCATGTCGCCCGCGAGCTGAACCTTCCGTCTCCGGACACGGTGGTGTTCGCGCCCAATACCCACGACCTGCTGCTGCGGATCGTCTCGGGGATCGAGCGCAAGCCGGTCCGCGTCCTTTCGACGGACGGCGAGTTTCACTCGTTCCGGCGTCAGGCCCAGCGATGGGAAGAGTCGGGCGAGGCGGTCGTCACCCGCGTGCCCCTGCATCCGTTCGAAACCTTTGACGACCGGTTCGTCGCGGCGGCGAAAGGTGGCGGCTTTGATCTGATCCTGGTCAGCCAGGTCTTCTTCCGCACCGGTCAGGTCTTCGGCCGGATCACCGATCTGGCAGAACTGGCCGATCCGGCGGGTCCCTGGGTGGTCATCGACGGCTATCATGGCTTCATGGCCCAGCCGACCGACCTGTCAGGCGTCGCGGACCGGGTCTTCTATCTGGCCGGCGGCTACAAGTACGCCATGGCGGGCGAGGGCGTCTGCTTCGTGCATGCGCCTGACGGCTACGGCCCGCGACCGGTCGTGACCGGCTGGTTCGCCGAGTTCGGCGACCTGTCGGGGCCGCCGGGCGGGGTGCAGTACCGCAGCGACGGCGGACGCTTCTGGGGCGCGACCTTTGACGTCTCGCCGCTGTACCGGTTCAACGCCGTGCGGCGGATGCTGGATGAGGCCGGGCTGGCCACGGCGGACGTCAGCACCCATGCCCGGACCCTGATGGACCGGTTCCAGGCTGCCGTGGCGGGCGGTGAGGCCGGGCGGTTGGCATCGGCCGAACTGATCAACCCCTTGACGGCAGCGACCGGCCGGGCGCGCTTCCTCGCCTTCCGGCATGACGACGCCCCGGCGTGGAAGTCGCGGCTGCTGGAGGCGGGCGTGGTCACCGATGTGCGCGACGATGTGATCCGCTTCGGCTTCGGCCTGTATCAGGATGCGGACGACGTCGAGCGGCTGATCGCCGCCTGCAAGCGCGCGCTCTGATTTCTCCGCTCACCCCGGCGAATGCCGGGGCCCAGATCACATACTCAACGATTGGACCAGCGAGCACGGCATGACCGTTGAGGGGGATCTTTCCATCCGGGTCCCGGCATTCGCCGGGATGAGCGGATGGATGAAAGCCTTCAGAAAAAGGTCGTGTCTTCCGCCTGTTTCGCCTCGGGTGCCTTGCGCGCGGCGGGGGGGGCGGCCGGAGCGGGCGTCTCGCCCGGCGCGATGCCGTCCGCCGGGGCGAGCGGCGGCAGGGTGGGATAGGGCAGGCTCTCGGGACTGCCGTCGCCGGGGAAGGCCTCCAGCCCCTCGGGGTCGCCCGGTGCGACGACGGGCGGATCGAGACGGTCCGGTGCGTCCAGATCGTCGCGGATGAAGGCCCAGGAGCGGCTGTCGGTGCAGGCGCAGGCCTTCATGAAGCCCTCACGGTCGCGCCAGATGACCAGCGGATAGCGCGTCTGCAGACCCGCCTCCTGCAGGTCGGTAGCCAGGTTGGCGACAAAGGTCCGGCCGGCCTCGACCACGGCCCCGCGCGCCAGATTGCCGTCGGCAGCAGGAATGCCCGCAGCCGTCCAGTTGCGCACCGGAGTGGCGGTCCAGCGCTGGTACAGGGTCCAGTCGCGGGTCAGCCACAGTTCGGCGATGGTGGCGCGTTCGGCTGCGGTGGACTGGGCCAGACCTTCGCGGTCGGGGCGGGCGAACAGGATGATCCGGGCCTCGACGCCGGCGGCGCGCAGCTTGGGAACCTCTTCCCGCTCGTAGCGGGCCATGGCCGCCGAGTCGCGATAGCCGATGATGTAGAGCGGCGCGCCGCCGCCGCCGGCCGAGACCCAGGACGCCTCATCCAGCAGGCGCTGGATTTCGGCCTGGTTGCGGGTCACCGTGACCGGCTGGAACCGCGCATAATAGGTCCAGTAGGCCCAGTAGGCGCCGCCCGCGAGGACCAGGCCGATGACGGCGGCCAGGGCAGACCAGATGAAAAAGCGACGCATTGGGGGGAGCGCTCCAGCTTCACGGTTCGCAGAGGTTAACGCCTAGCACCGAATTGGGTTGTCGCGCACGCCTGACAGGCGAACCCGTCACCCCATCGTCGGGATGACGAAGCTCGAATCCGCATGCTCCAGGTCGCTGTCGGGCCACCGCGCCGTGACCGTCTTGACCTTGGTCCAGAATTTCACGCCTTCCATGCCGTGCTGGTTGGTGTCGCCGAAAGCCGAGCGCTTCCAGCCGCCGAAGGTGTGATAGGCGACCGGCACCGGGATCGGGACATTGATCCCGACCATGCCGACATTGACGCGGGCGGCGAAGTCGCGGGCCGCGCGGCCGTTCTGGGTGAAGATGGCGACGCCGTTGCCGTACTGGTGCTTCGACGGCAGCGACAGGGCCTCCTCGAAGCTGGCGGCGCGAACGATCTGCAGCACCGGGCCGAAGATCTCTTCCTTGTAGGACTCCATCTCCGGGGTGACGTGGTCGAACAGCGACGGGCCGATGAAATAGCCCTTCTCGTGCCCCTGCAGGGAGAAGCCGCGGCCATCGACGACCAGTTCGGCGCCTTCCTGGACGCCCTTCTCGATCCAGCCCTCGACGCGGGCCTTGTGCTGGGCGGTCACGACCGGGCCGTAGTGGGCCCCGGCGTCGGTTGAGACGCCGACCCGCAGGGTCGGGATCTCGGCGATCATCCGTTCACGGAGTTCGTCGGCGGTCTTCTTGCCGACCGGCACGACGACTGGCAGGGCCATGCAGCGTTCGCCGGCCGAGCCATAGGCCGCGCCCGACAGGTCCTTGATGACCTGGTCCATGTCGGCGTCAGGCAGGACGATGCCGTGGTTCTTGGCCCCGCCCATGGCCTGGACGCGTTTCCCGTGGGTCGCGCCGGTCTGGTAGACATAGTTGGCGATGTCGGACGAGCCGACGAAGCTGACGGCGTGGATCTGCGGATGGGTCAGGATGGCGTCGACGGCGACCTTGTCGCCATGGACGACGTTGAGGACGCCGGCGGGGGCACCCGCCTCCATCATCAGCTCGGCCAGACGGACCGGCACCGACGGGTCACGCTCGGACGGCTTGAGGATGAAGGTGTTGCCGACGGCGATGGCGACGCCGAACATCCACATCGGGATCATGGCCGGGAAGTTGAACGGGGTGATGCCCGAGACCACGCCCAGAGGCTGGCGCATCGAATAGACGTCGATGCCGGGACCGGCACCCCAGGTGTATTCGCCCTTCAGCGCATGGGGGATGCCGCAGGCGAATTCGATGACTTCCAGACCCCGCTGGATGTCACCCTTAGAGTCGGCGATGACCTTGCCGTGCTCGGCCGACAGCAGGCCGGCCAGTTCGTCCATATGGGCCTCAACGAGGCGTTTGAACTCGAACATCACCCGCGCGCGGCGCTGGGGATTGGTCGAGGACCAGCCTTCGAAGGCGGTCTGGGCGGCCTGGACGGCGCGGTCCATCTCGGCGACCGAGGCCAGCTGCACGCGCGCCTGGACCTCGCCCGTGTTGGGGTTGAACACGTCCGAGAACCGGCCCGAGGCACCGGTGAAGCTGGCACCGTCGATGAAGTGGTGGATGTCGCGCATGATCGGAAACGGTCCTGGAAATCGAAACAGTCGGGTCGGATGGGCAGCGGTTTAGCCCTTGGCCAGCCTGTGCGCCAGCCGGTCTAGATCGCCGCTTCGAACAGGGCGTCGCGGGCGATGTCGGCCTGGAGCATGGGGAAGAAATGTGTCCCGCCCGGCACCGTCCCGACGGTGACATGCGGCAGGCCGCGCGGGTTCTCCGGCAGGCGGCAGGGCCCCGCGCCCTCGGCCTTCAGCACCGTCACCGGACAGTCCAGCTGTTTCAGCGCGCGCCAGGGATCATGGCTCTGGGCCGCATAGTTGGAGGCCTCCCAGGCCGGGTCGCAGGCCAGGGTGAAGCCCTCGGGGGTCTCGACCAGGCCGTCGGCGATATAGTCGGCCAGCATCATCTCGGGCCAGCCGCGGAAGGCACCGCGGCCCAGGTATGCGGCCATGGCCTGCTCGCGACTTTCGAAGACCTTGCGACGGCGCTGGGCGTTCCTGGCCAGCGGAATACGCGAGGCGATCCGGTCGAGCAGCGGCAGCTGGAAGGCCGCGACCGCCCAACGGCTCCAGACCACCGGGTCGAACAGGACGAGGCCACCAACCCGCTCCGGGCGTTCCGCGGCGGCGAGCAGGGCCGAGGTGCCGCCCATGGAGTGGCCGGCCAGGACGACGGGCGGCCCGTCGAGCGTGTCCAGCAGGGCGACAAGGTCGTCCCGATGATCGTGCCAGTTGCGCCGACCCCGCGGTTCGGCCGGAAGCGAGCCTCCGCCGTGGCCTCGCAGGTCCGGGGCCCAGATGCGCAAGGATCCCGACAGGGGTGCCAGCAGGGTACGGTAGGTCAGGGCGTTGAAGCCGTTGGCGTGGACAAAGACCAGATCGACCGGCCGCTTCGGGTCGCCGAAATCCAGCACGCTCATCCGGCCCGAGCCCCATCGGTTCGAGACCGGCAGACTCAGACGGCGGGGCGGGGAGAGCCGGATCGCATCCATGCGGCGGAGATAGGGCCTCGGCTCGCCGATTGCCAGCGCCCTAGCGACAGGCCGGGCAGCGGCCGTGGGCCTCGATGGTGGTGCGGGCGATCACGTAGCCGGCGGCCTCGGCGGCGCGGCCCAGATCACCGGCGACGGGTGCCGAAACTTCCGCGGTGGCACCGCAACAGTCGCAGATCAGGAAGGCCGCGGCGTGATCAATGGAACCGGAGGTGCAGGCGACATAGGCGCTGATCGAGGCGATCCTGTGGGCCAACCCCTTGCGCTCCAGAAACTCCAGGGCGCGATAGACGGTCGGCGGCTTGGCCGGCTGACCGTCCTCGCCGAAGCGGGCAATCAGGTCATAGGCCTTCACCGGCTCACCCGCGACCAGCAGGAGTTCCAGCACGCGAAGGCGTGATGGCGTCATCCGCTCGCCCTCGGCCGTCAGCCGGCGATCAGCCGCCTCGATGGCCAGGGCGACGTCGGCGGGGCCCGGGGGACCGTCGGCATGATGGTGGCCGCAGGTTTCGCTCATTCCCCTGAGCTAGGCCCTTGGACGCTGTCCTGCAACATCGCGTGCTTGACGGGGCGTGATGTTATCTCATAACACCAGAGTCCTGCCAGTATCCGGATGCCTGCCATGAACCTCGTCGTTGTATCTCGCGCCGCCCTCTTGACCGCCCTGGGTTGGTCCGCGCTCGCCGGCACGGCCGCCGCCCAGGACGCGCCGCGCCCGGCCGAGCTCGACGAGGTCATCGTCACCGGCATGCCGTTCGGCGTGACCGACCGGGCCAGCCTGCTGGCCGTCGAGGTGCTGGACGAGGCGGATCTGGCCGTTGCGCCGGCCTCGACCCTGGGCGATCTCGTCAACGGCCTGCCCGGCGTCCGCAGCACCAGTTTCGCGCCGGGGGCCAGCCGTCCGGTGATCCGCGGCCTGTCCGGGCCGCGGGTGCAGGTACTGACCAATGGCCTCGGCCTGATCGACGCCAGCTCGGTCTCGCCCGACCATCAGGTGGCGGTGGACCCGGCCGAGGCGCGCCGGATCGAGATCGTTCGCGGCCCCTCGACCCTGACCTTCGGCGGCTCGGCCATCGGCGGGGTGGTCAACATCATCGACGACCGCATCCCGACCGAACCGGCAGAGGACGGACTGGACGGCCACCTCGGCGCCCAGGCCTCGACCGTGGACGACGGGAGCAGCTTCGGGGGCCGGATAAAGGCCAATGCCGGTCCGCTGGTCTTCACCGCGGACGCCTTCACCCGTTCCGCCTCCGACTTTGACGTTCCCGTCTACCCGGAATCGCAGCGTCTGCTGGATGAAGAGGGCGAGACCGCGGGAGACGAACGCACGGTCGAGAACACCTTCGTCGAACTGGACCAGTATGGCGCGGGCGTCAGCTGGATCGGATCGCGCGGCTACATCGGTGCCTCCGTCAAACACGTCGAGACCACCTACGGCGTGCCGGGACATGCGCATGAGCCGGATCCGCTGGACCCGCACGCCGAAGAGGAAAGCGTGTCCATCGGTCTGGAACAGACCCGCTATGACCTGCGTGGTGAGCTGGCCTTCGAGACCGGCCCCTTCAGCACCGCCCGCCTGTCAGCCGGCTGGGCCGACTATTCGCACACCGAGTTCGAGGGCGATGAGACCGGCACCCAATTCTTCTCGGACGGTTATGAAGGCCGGTTCGAGCTGATCCAGCGCGAGCGGAACGGCTGGCAGGGCGCGGTCGGTCTGCAGCTGCTGGACCGGACCTTCGATGCGGTCGGCGACGAGGCCTATGTGCCGCTGACCGAAATCACCGAACAGGGCCTGTATACGGTGCAGCGGTTCGACCGCGGCAGCCTCGGTTTCGAGGGCGGACTTCGACTGGACAACCGTTCGCTCGACAGTCTGGCGGGTGAGCGCGACTTCTCCAATGTCTCGGCCTCGGCGGGTGTATTCCTGCGGCCGTCGGCCGCGCTGTTCCTGGGTCTGAGCCTGGCGCGCAACGAGCGGGCACCGAGCGAGGTCGAACTGTTCGCCGAGGGCGCGCACATCGCCACCGGGGCCTTCGAGGTCGGCAACATCGATCTGGACAGCGAGGTCGCCACCTCGATCGAGGCAACCGTCCATTTCGCTTCCGGTCCGTTCGAGTTCGACCTGCACGCCTATCACGCCGACTATGACGGCTTCATCGATCTGAGACCCACAGGGCTGGATGATGTCGATTCCGACCTGCCCATCTTTGCCTATGTCCAGACCGGGGCGACGTTCCGCGGCTTCGAAGCCGAGGCCAGCTATACCCTGTGGGAAGCCGGCGACCGGAGCCTGAGCCTTTCGGGAGCCGCTGACTGGGTGCGCGCATCGACCGATCTCGGGGCGGCGGCGCGGATCCCGCCCTGGTCTGTCACGGCAGGCCTGGACTGGACCTCAGGCCTGTTCGACGCCGGACTGGAGGTCCGCCATGTCTCCGAACAGGATCGTACCGCCGCGTTTGAACTTGCTACGGACAGCTACACCCTCGTCAACCTGAAGGGCTCGGTGCGGCCGTTCGCGGACAGCAACATCATCCTCTTCGCCGAGGCTGCCAACCTGACCGACGCGGAGGCGCGCGAACATGCCAGCTTCCAGAAGGACATCGCGCCGCAGCCGGGACGCAGCCTGCGGGTGGGGGCGACCTACCGGTTCTGAACCCTGCGGGGCGAGCCTGTTTGCTGCCCTGACGTGTCTGCGCTAGACACGCGCCTTCCTTCATCAGCAGAGCCCGTTTCGCGTCCATGACCGACACTAACGCCACCGCCAACGCCGCCCTGTCCGGCAATGTCCTGTTCTACGGCAAGCCCGAGCCGCTGTCGGTCGAGGCCCACGGTACGCTGGGCGTTGATCCCGTTGAAAAGCCTTACGGTTTCGTCGCCACGACCAACCTTGTGCCCCTGACCGTGACCGAGTTCGCGCCGGCCGCCCTGTCCTATCCGGTGATCTTCGTCGGTGACTCCCGCATGCCGGTCGCCGTCATGGCCCTGCGCGGCGGCGAGAACCTGTTCGTCAGCGACGCCGGCGAGTTCCGCCCCGAGGCCTATATCCCGGCCTATGTGCGCCGCTATCCGTTCGTCTTCGCCAATGACGAGGTCCAGAAGCGTCTGATCCTGTGCGTCGACCGCGACGCACCGTTTATCCGGGACGGTGGCGTGACCCCCCTGTTCGTCGACGGCAAGCCGTCGGCCTACGTCGAACAGGCGATGGAGTTCTGCAACAATTTCGAGCTCGAGCGCCAGCGCACCGACGCCTTCGTCAAACTGCTGAACGATCTGGACCTGCTGGACACCCGCGAGGCTGTTTTCACCCCGCGCAATCCCGACGGCACCACCGCCGCGCCGCAGAAGATCGCCGAGTATTACGCCGTTTCGGAAGACAAGCTGAAGGCCCTGCCGGCCGAGAAGCTGGCTGAACTGCGCGACAATGGCGCCCTCGGCCAGATCTATGCCCATCTGGTGTCGCTGCTCGGCTGGGATCGTCTGATCGCCCTGGCCTTCCAGAAGGCCGCCACGGCGGCGCAACCGGCAGCCGGCAACGCCTGACGAGTGGCTAGTGGCTAGTGGCTAGCCAGCGGTCCAAAACAGCGTCTCGAAAACAGAAAACCCCGTCCGGTTCGTCCGGGCGGGGTTTTTCTTGGCGGGCGCAGATGTCCGGCTCACGCTAGCCACTAGCCACCAGCCACTCCCGCCGCGTCAGCGGCGGGCCAGCAGCGCCCGCGTCAGACACGAGAAGACCAGACGGCCGGCCTCGTCGAGCAGGTCGTGCTGGGCGATGACGATCCCCTTCTCGTCTCCGACCGGATCCTTGCCCATGACCGTCATCCGACCGCGCAGGAGCTCGCCGGCGGGCGGATTGCGCAGATAGCGCAGGCCATCAACCGCCAGAACCTTGGACTGGGCCCAGCCCGAGGCCTTGTCGGCGAACAGTCGGCTCCACAGGGCGTAGACCATGGCGTCCGGGGCACCGTAGGACGCGTCCCAGCCGGGCAGGAAGCGTTCGACGAACACATCCAGCGACGCCGGATCGACCATACAGGCACCGAGGGGCACGACCTCGCCCACGCCCATATCCTCGAAATGGACGAGCAGTGGTTCGGTCATGCGTTCGGTCCCATCAGCCTGCGGGCTCTTCCGACACCCGGACCAGCAGCTTGCCGTCGTGGTCGCCGGTGAACAAGCGATTCAAGGAATCCAGCGCGCCGTCCAGGCCATCGTCGACATGGACCTTCCACTTGACCTCGCCGCTCTGCAGCCAGGGCCCCATCTCGGCGACCATCTCGCGGGCCCGGTGGGCATAGTCGAGCACCAGGAAGCCCTGGATGTTGAGCCGGTGGGTGATGATGCGGGCGAAATTGGGCGACGGCGGCATCTTCGTCGCATTGTAGGCCGAGATCAGGCCACAGACGGCCATCCGGCCATGGGTCTTGAGCCGGTTGTAGACGGCGATCATGATGTCGCCGCCGACGTTTTCGAAATTGAGGTCGATCCCGTCCGGTGCCAGCCGGTCCAGGGCCGCGCCGACATCTTCATTCTTGTAGTCGACCGCCGCATCGAAGCCGAGCGTGTCGGTCAGCCAACGGCATTTATCGGCACCGCCGGCAATGCCGATGACGCGGCAACCGCGGGCCTTTGCCACCTGGCCGGCGATAGAACCCACCGCGCCGGCGGCCGCAGAAATCACGAGTGTCTCGCCGGCCTTGGCCTTGAGCACGTCGGTGACGCCGAAATAGGCGGTCATTCCGGTCATGCCGAGCACGCTGAGGTTCGCGGTCAGCGGCATGCCGGGTGCCCGGTGCACCTGGCGCAACTCCATCTCATTGACCACGGCATAGTCTGCCCAGCCCCCGGACATCGGGGTGACCACATCTCCGGCCCGGAACCGGCTGGAACGGCTTTCCTCGACCACGCCCAGGGTCAGGCCGCGCATGACGCCACCGATCGGAACCGGAGGCAGATAGCCCTCGGCGTCGTTCATCCAGGTGCGGTTGGTCGGGTCCAGCGAGAGATAGACGGTGCGAACCAGGACCTGGGATTCGTTCAGGGCCGGCACCGGGGCCTCGACCAGCTCCAGGTCGCCGGGCTGGATCAGACCCCTGGGCCGCTGGCGCAGCACCCACTGACGATTCACGCGAGCCATGGCCATCTCCGGATACTGGCGGGTTTTCTTAGCGAACCCGCATAGTCTGCAAGGCGCGGCCCGCTGTCCAGCGGGACCCGGGAAAAAGGCGGACCGTCAGGTCCGCCCGGAAGGGGCATCATGGAGGATGAGGCGCGGAGGCGACGGGCCCCGCCCGGGGTTCCGACCCGTTTCGATCATTCTGTTGCGGCCGGCGGTGCCGTCAGGGCGTTCGGGGAACGGCTTCAGGCCGCCGCCTTGTGGCGCGACGGATGGAAGAACAGCGCCTGGCTGATCGCCGCCTTTACCGTTTCCGGCTGGAAGGGTTTGGTGATCAGGAAGGTCGGCTCGGGCCGTTCACCGGTCAGCAGCCGCTCGGGGAAGGCCGTGATGAAGATGACCGGCACGTCGATCCACTTCAGAATATCCTTGACCGCTTCGATGCCCGACGAGCCGTCTGCCAACTGGATGTCTGCCAGGACCAGGCCCGGGCGATGACGGGCGACGGCGTCGACAGCCTCGTGGTGGGTGGTGGCGGTGCCGGTGACCCTGTGGCCCAGTTCCTTCACCAGGCTTTCGATATCGGCCGAGATGATGGCCTCGTCCTCGATGATCAGGACGTCGGTCGCCAGTTCAGCGTCGATGTCTGTCTGGGCTTCCGAGATCAGCCGCTCGACCTCGTGGACCTCGGCATCAAGGATCTGGGCGGCCTCCGACGGGGCAAAGCCCTCGAGGGCGGTCAGCAGAAAGGCCTGGCGCGACCGCGGTGCGATCCGCATCAGGCGGCGGGTTGCATCATCGTCGCGCCCCTCGATGCCGCTCTTGTCTTCCAGCTGCGCACCGGTGGTGGTCCAGATGGCGTGGAAGACATGATAGAGGGCCACGCGCGGCGTCATTTCGGCGGGCAGTTGCCGCTCTCCGGCGGCCAGGGCCTCCAGCGCGACACGGACGTAGTTGTCGCCTGTCGTCTGATCGCCGGTCAGGGCACGGGCGTAGCGCCGGACGTAGGGCAGGTGTGGCGCAAGGCGGGCCAACAGGCTCATGGATCATATCCCCGACGGTCGCAGTTCCATCCTTGGAACAGCGCCAGTGTCATTCAACGTATCAAATCGGCCACGGTTCCATCCTTGCGCTCAAGCTTGAGCCTTTATCGCACCGTCCACCGGAACCCGACCGGCGGGGTGGCGTTCCGGCACTCGCAACAACTATCGTCAGGGTGGCGGCCGTTTTCTCAATGACAGATAATTCCAATCCCCCCGGCAAACCTCCGAAGGGCGGCACCGGCCTGGAGGAGGCCCGACTTCGCCAGCAGGCGATCGGCGTCAGGCTTCGCCACCTGTTCGATGAGGTCGTCAACGAGCCGGTTCCGGAGGAGTTTCTGGAGATCCTGCGGCGGGCGGATGAGCGTTCGTCGGGCGGGGGTGGCGCATGAAGGGCGCCTCCAGTCCGCCGCCCAAGCCGCCCTCCGCGGACGACGAGGGCTTCAAGCGTGAGCTTGTCGGACTGATCCCCCATCTGCGCGCCTTCGCCCGCACCCTGACCGGCGATCCGACCGCGGCTGACGATCTGGCCCAGGACTCCATGATGAAGGCCTGGGATGCCCGCGCCAGCTATCAGATGGGCACCAATATGAAGGCCTGGACCTTCATGATCCTGCGCAATCAATTCTACTCCGAGAAGCGTCGTTCCTGGCGTCAGACCCAGCTCGACCAGGAGGCCGCCGAGCGCACGCTTGTGGCGGTGGACGATCCCGAAGCCCCGGTCGCACTGGACGAACTGCGTCTGGCTCTGGCCACCCTCCCGGAAGAGCAGCGTGAAGCCCTGATCCTCGTGGGTGCCGGCGGCTTCGCCTACGAGGAAGCCGCTGCGATCTGCCAATGCGCGGTGGGTACAGTGAAGAGCCGGGTTTCACGGGCTCGCAAGGCCCTGCAGGCCACGCTGGAAAAGGGCGGCTTTGCCCGCGATGGCCGCGCCGCGGGCGACGCCATGCGCTCCATACTCGCGGCCGCGGACCGTCTGAGCAGCGTCCGGCAAGGCTGACGCTGTGTTCAGGCTCGGCCGCCCGGTGGCCAGGGGAAAGGGACAGGGACCCGGCCCCGGGAGGTTCCAGGGCATTCGCTTCCGGCTGGGCCTCTGGCTGGCGATCGCGCTCTTGCCGCTGCTGATCCTCGGAGGCTTCCAGGCGCAGTCGGCGTTCCGGACCCAGGACGCCGGGCGCCGCTCGGATCTGCAACTGGCCGCCGCCCGGAGCGCCGCCGACGCCCGGGCGCAGTTGAACAGCACCGGCATCCTGCTTCTGGCCCTGGGACCGGAAGCGCTTGAGACCTTCTGCCGGCCGCGGCTCAGCGATCTGGTCTCCCGTCTTGAAGATCTCGACGGCCTTGGACAGTTGACGGCGACCGGTGCCGTGGCCTGCGCCTCCGACGGCATGGACGCCACGCACCCGGCCTGGCTGACACAGGCCCGTTCCAGTCCCTGGTTCGAACGCCTTCGTGCGGGCGAGACCACCGTCATGGCGCGGGCACCGGCCACCACCGGCCAGCCGCCGGGACTGATCGTCGCCATACGGCTGGAGCGGCCGCCGGGCCGGTTCGACGGGGCCATGGTCGCCCTGATACCCCTGTCGAGCCTGCAGGCGGACCTCGACGATCCTTCCCTGCCCGAGGGATCCGAGGCGGCACTCGCTGACGCGGACGGGCGGCTGCTGACCGCCACCGACGTCAATGCCTTCACACTGACAGGCGGCGGGGCGCTGGCCGGATGGGTGCGGCGCGCGCGCGCGGAGGCCTCTGAAAATTTCGAGGCCACCGACGCCGACGGCCGCCATCGGGTCTATGCCGGAGCAGCCCTGGCCGGGCGTGACGTCTACGCCCTGCTTTCGGCACCCGCGCCGGGGCTGCTGTCCTGGGGGCGGCTGAACCCGGTCGGTGCCCTGTTCATGCCTTTGCTGGCCTGGCTTTTCGCCTTCACGGCCGTGATGTGGGTCAGCGAGCGGGTCGTGGTTCGTTGGCTGAACTACCTCGAGCGGGTGGCGTCCATCTATGCGAAGGGTCGGTTCTCCGTGCGGCCGGTCCAGGCCATGAAAGCCCCGGCCGAGATTCGCGTCCTTGCCCGCACACTGGACGAACTGGCCGGGTCCATCGTCACCCGCGACGCCGCCCTGACCGCCTCACTTGAGGAAAAGGACGCGCTGATGCGCGAGATCCACCACCGGGTGAAGAACAATCTGCAGATCATCTCATCGCTGCTCTCGATGCAGCAACGCACCCTGACCGATCCGGCGTCCAGGGCGGCCATCGGGGACACACGCCAGCGCATCTCGGCGCTCGCCCTGATCTATCGCACCCTCTACCAGAGCGATGACCTGCGCTATGCCGACGCCCGCGTCTTCCTGACCGAGCTGACCGGTCAACTGGTGAGCAGCGTGGCAGGGAGTGGCCAGGTCGTCACCTCCTCCGTTGAGGCCGACTCACTGGTGGTCGACCCGGACAAGCTGGCACCGCTCGCGCTCTGGCTGGTCGAGGCTGTGACCAACGCCCAGAAGCACGCCTTCCCGGGACGCCGAGGCGAGCTGAAGGTCAGGTTTGTCGTAAATGGGGACACCAGTGTGCTGGAGGTCCAGGATGACGGGCCGGGCGTCAGTGAGACCTTCCGTGCGGGCGTGGGGCACACCCTGATGGGGGCCTTCGCCAAACAACTCCGGGGAACGGTCGAACTGGTTCCGGCCGGGGGCGGGGGCACCATCGCCCGTATGACCTTCGCCACGCCCGAGGCCGTCGTGCCGACGGATCCCGCTGACCTTGGAACCGTAGCGGCTTCCGGACGTTGATGCTCCAGACGCCGCTTTCCGGCTTCAAGGAGTTTGATCGATGCGCAGGATTTTCGTTCTGATCGCCGCCGCCGCCGCCCTGACCACCGCGGCCTGCAACACCGTTTCCGGCGTGGGCCGCGACGCCTCGGCCGCCGGCCAGGCCGTGACCGGTGCCGCCGAGGACGCCAAGAACTAGCCGCCCCCTTCCCGACCGCGTTCTCTCCCCCCCCGACGCGCGGTTCGGTTGAAGAAGGCCCGCCGGCATCCCCCCGCCGGTGGGCCTTCGCTATTTGCGGGACGGGCAACCCCGTCTAGCATCGTCCCACAGGCGGCCGGAGAGACGCCATGACGACGCGGGGAGGCGATCGACGATGACGGATGCGAAAGAGACTCAGCCGGAGCCGGGTCTGAGAACCGTGGTGGCGGCCTCTGCCACCGGTACGGCTTTCGAATGGTACGACTTCTTCGTTTTCGGAGCCCTCGCGACCGTCATCGCCCGCCATTTCTTCGCCGACGCCGGCGAAACCGTCGCCTACATCCTGGCCTTGCTGACCTTCGGCCTCGGCTTCGTGGTCAGACCCCTGGGCGCGCTGGTGTTCGGCTGGTTCGGCGACCGGACCGGGCGCAAGACCACCTTCCTGGTCACCATCACCCTGATGGGCGTCGCCACCGTCGCTATCGGCCTGCTGCCCGACTACGACCAGATCGGCATCGCCGCCCCCATTCTGCTGCTGGTCATGCGGATGCTGCAGGGCTTTGCCCTTGGCGGTGAATACGGCGGGGCCGTCGTCTATGTCGCCGAACACGCGCCGGCGAAGAAGCGTGGCCTGATGACCGGCTGGATCCAGACCACGGCCGCGCTCGGCCTGATCGGAGCCCTCTCGGTGATCCTGATCACCCGCGCCATTGTCGGGGCCGAGGCCTTTGACGAATGGGGCTGGCGCATTCCCTTCCTCCTGTCCGCCCTACTGCTGGGTGTCTCGCTCTGGATCCGGCTCAAGCTCAACGAAAGCCCGGCCTATCGCCGGATGGAGGCCGAGGGCGGTGAACGCCGCGCCCCGTTCAAGGAGGCCTTCGGCACCTGGCGCAACGGCCGGTTCGTCCTGATCGCCCTGTTCGGCATCATGATCGCCCAGGGTGCCGTCTGGTACTGCGGCTATTTCTACGCCCGCTTCTTCATGGAGCGGGTGCTGCGGGTCGATACCAACACCATCGATCTGGTAATGCTGGCGGTGACCGCCGTCTCGGCCTTCCTCTATGTCTTCTTCGGCTGGATTTCGGACCGGATCGGGCGCAAGCCGGTGATGCTTTTCGGCATGATCCTGGCCCTGATCGCCATCTTCCCGGGCTTCCAGGCTCTGACCCGGGCGGCCAATCCCGCCCTTGCAGAGGCCCAGGCCTCATCGCCGATCGTCGTCATGGCCGACCCCGCCACCTGCGCCCTGCAGTTCGATCCGATCGGCAAGACCGCCTTCGCCAGCTCCTGCGATATCGCCAAGAGCGTGCTGTCCAATGCGGGCATTTCGTACAGCAATGTCGAGGCCGCGCCGGGCTCGGTCGCCGTGGTCCGGATCGGCAGCGTCGAGATCGCCTCGGTCGAGGGCGAGGGCATGGACCCGGCTGCGCTGAAGGCCGCGCGGACCGGAGTCGAGACCCGGCTCAAGGCCGCCCTTCTGGAGGCGGGCTATCCCGCGAAGGCTGATCCCGAGCGGATCAACCTGCCAATGGTGTTCGGTATATTGATGATCTTCATGGTCGCGGCCACGGCCCTGTACGGCCCCCAGGCGGCGGCGCTGGTCGAGCTGTTCCCGACCCGGGTGCGCTACACGGCCATGAGCCTGCCCTACCATGTCGGCACGGGCTGGGTCGGCGGCATGCTTCCCGCCGCCAGTTTCGCCCTCGTGGCCTGGTCGGGGAACATCTATTTCGGCCTCTGGTACACCCTCGCCTTCGCGAGCGTGGCCGTCGTGGTCGCCCTGATCTGGCTGCCGGAGACCAAGGGGCGCGACCTGGACGCGATCGGGACCTGACACCGCTATGAGGCCGCGCTCCCGGCCGCTGGTCTGGCCTGTCGCCCTGCTGGGGGCCGGCCTTTCGACCGGCTGGCTCGCGGACTTCGCCGTCGGGCGCTGGCAGGACTATGGGCTGTACGGCCTGGCCCGGCCGGTTGCGGACCTGCTGCTGGTCATCGGCGCGGTCTGGCTGGTGGTGGCGGTGATCGGTGTGGTGCGCGGCCGGCGGGGCTGAGATCAGAGCTTCTTCAGGCCCGCGATGAAGGTCTGGACCTCATCATGCATCCAGTGAGCGCCCTCCGACCAGAACCGAGCGAGCGCCTCGTGATTCAGCGTCACCCAGTCGATCACCAACGCTGCCCTGCGGTTGAGGTCCCGAACAGCCATGCTGTTGGCGAGCACGCGGGGCTCCGACGCCACCGCAACGGAAAAGCTCGGCTGGCCCGGCCCCGTCTTCTGGTAATACTTCACCCGGGGACCGTGGGATCCCATGACGGTCGAGATCATGATCACGCCCGGCACACCCGTTCGGTCTTCGCCCAGGTTGGCCATGTCGAAGAGGTCCTCATCGCCAAGCGCCCCGATTTCCTCATCGAGCGTCGGCTCGCGATCGGTCCAGACGGCGGGTTTTTCGGAGAAGCCCATCAGATCAGTATCCGCGCAACGACTGGTTGTGTCAAACTGGCAGAGCTCCACGCTTTACCACCGTCCGCATGGCCACGCTTGAGGACACGCGGGTCACGCCCGGGATGCGGGTCAGTTCGCGCGAATGGACCCGCTCCAGATCATCGACGTCGCGGACCACCAGCCGCAGCAGATAGTCCGAGCCGCCGGTCATGAGATAGCATTCGACCACCTCCGGGACCGTCGAGATGGCCGTCTCGAAGGCGGTCAGGGACGCCTCGGCCTGGGATGAGAGGGTCACGGTCACGAAGACGCTGATCGGCAGGCCGACGGCGCGTTCATTGATGATGGCGGCATAGCGGCTGATGACCTCGGCCGCCTCCAGCGCGCGGAGTCGCCGCAGGCAGGCGCTCTCCGACAGGTTCACCGTCCGGGCCAGGTCGGCATTGGTCATCCGGCCGTCGCCCTGGAGGGCGCGGATCATCTTGCGATCGGTGTCGTCGAGGGTAACGGCAGAAACGGTCTTCAATGACGGACTCCTTCGCAGGTTCTGCGACTTTACGACGTTCACTCGATGAAAAGAACAGGAACCTGTCGTCGAACCGCCGCTAGATTGCCGGGCGAAACGGAGCCGCCGCAGATCGGCCCGTCCCGGTCAGAAGGAAACCCCCATGCGCGTCGGCGTCCCCAAGGAAATCAAGAAGAACGAACACCGGATCGGCCTGACGCCGACGGCGGTGCGCGAATACGTCGCCCACGGCCACACGGTCTCGATCGAGACCGGTGCCGGTCTCGGTGCCGGCTTCACCGACGCCGACTACACCAAGGCCGGGGCCAAGATCGTCGCCGATGCGAAGACCATCTTCGCCGGGAACGACATGATCGTGAAGGTGAAGGAGCCTCAGAAGGTCGAGTGGGAAATGCTCCGCGAGGACCAGATCCTGTTCACCTACCTGCACCTGGCGCCCGATCCCGAACAGACCCGGGGCCTGATCGCGTCGAAATGCGCCGCCATCGCCTATGAGACCGTCACCGACGACCGCAAGGGCCTGCCCCTGCTGGCCCCGATGTCGGAAGTGGCCGGCCGCATCGCCGTCTTCTCGGCCGCCGAGACCCTGCTCAAGCACAATGGCGGCATGGGCCTGCTGTTCTGCGGCGTCCCCGGCGTGGCTCCGGCGCGGGTGCTGGTACTGGGCGGCGGCGTCGTCGGCCTCAATGCGGCCCGCATGGCCATGGGCCTCGGTGCCGAGGTGGTCGTACTGGAACGCTCCATCCCGCGCATGGCCTATATCGACGAAGTGACCCAGGGCCGGGTCATCACCCGCTATTCCTCGATCGGTGCGATCGAGGAGGAACTGGTCAAGGCGGACGTCATCATCGGTGCCGTCCTGGTCCCGGGGGCCGAGGCACCCAAGCTGATCAAGCGCGAACACCTCAAGCAGATGAAGCCCGGCTCGGTGCTGGTCGACGTCGCCATCGACCAGGGCGGCTGTTTCGAGACCAGCCACGCGACCACCCACGAAGACCCGACCTATGTCATCGACGGCGTGGTCCACTACTGCGTCGCCAACATGCCGGGTGCTGCCCCGCGCACCTCGTCGGAAGCCCTGAACAACGCCACCCTGCCCTTCGGCCTCGCCCTGGCCAACAAGGGTCTGGAGGCCCTGAAACAGAATCCGCACCTGGCCCGCGGCCTGAATGTCCTGAAGGGTGAGGTCACCTATCCGGCCGTCGCCGAGGCGCTGGACATGCCGTGGAGCGATCCGTTCGGCGTGTGGGCGAAGGGCTGACGCCAGCGTCGAAGATCTCCCTCCCCTTCATGGGGAGGGACGGCGAGGCATAGCCGAGCCCGGGTGGGGAACGCCGGTCCTGAACCGACGATGCCCCGCTTCTTAAGTCCCCACCCTGTCGTCGCCGCGCGCCGACATCCCTCCCCACTTCGGGGGAGGGAGAGCGTCCGTGCGACACCCGCCTGTAAATCGCCGCTGTCTTGCGCCATAAGCCGCGCTCAAGCAGCGAGCGACCGCGTCGCGAGCGTTAGCGCCCACTTAGAAATCCCGCGATGAAGTTTCTCGACCAGGCCAAGATCTACATTCGCTCCGGCAACGGCGGGGCGGGCTGCGTCTCGTTCCGGCGGGAGAAATTCATCCCGAACGGCGGCCCCGACGGCGGCGACGGCGGCAATGGCGGCAACGTCTGGATCACGGCCATGGACGGGCTGAACACCCTGATCGACTTCCGCTACCAGCAGCATTTCAAGGCCCAGACCGGCGTCCACGGCATGGGCCGGCAGATGCACGGGGCCAAGGGTGAGGATGTCATCCTCAAGGTGCCGGTCGGCACTCAGGTGCTGGACGACGACAAGGAAACCGTCCTGCTGGACATGGACTATGCTGGCAAGACCGAGATGCTGCTCAAGGGCGGCAACGGCGGCTGGGGCAATGTCCATTTCAAGGGCCCGTCCAACCAGGCCCCCGCCTATGCCAACCCCGGCCAGGAAGGCCAGGAGCGCTGGATCTGGCTGCGGCTGAAGCTGATCGCCGACGTCGGCCTGGCCGGCCTGCCCAATGCCGGCAAATCGACCTTCCTGGCCGCCGCCAGCGCCGCCCGGCCCAAGATCGCCGACTATCCCTTCACCACCCTGGTGCCCAACCTCGGCGTGGTCGACCTGTCGCCGACCGAACGGTTCGTGATCGCCGACATCCCCGGCCTGATCGAGGGGGCCTCGGAAGGGGCCGGTCTCGGCACCCGGTTCCTCGGCCATGTCGAACGGTCCGGCTGCCTGATCCATCTGATCGACGGCACCCAGGACGACGTCGCCGGCGCCTACCACACCATCCGAACCGAGCTTGAAGCCTACGGTGCCGGCCTCGCCGAAAAGGCCGAGGTGCTGGCCCTGAACAAGATCGACGCCCTGACCCCCGAGGCGCGCGAGGAAAAGGCCGCCGAACTGGAGGCCGCCGCCGGCCGCCGTCCCATGCTGGTGTCCGGCGTGTCCGGCGAGGGCGTCACCGAACTGCTGCGCGCCGCCTGGACCGAGGTGCGAAAGGACCGTGGCGAAATCGCCCCGGCCGAGGAAGACGAGACCGTCATGGAGACGCCGGGCGGCTGGGAGCCCTGATCGCGATCAGGCAACCCGCGTCCATTCCATGATCCAGTTCCAGTCCCAGGTCGCTCCGGCATCGCGTGAGACCCCCTGTCGCCAGCGGCATGACGTTGCGGTGATCTGGTCCCAGCAACCGCGGTAGATCACCGGCTTGCCGTCATCGGTGTCCGGGGAATCGAAATTGCCAACGCCGTCGACAAACCGGCCAGGCGTCCCCGCTGAACCCGGGACGCCGACCTTGGCGTTCATCCAGAAGTCGAGCCAGACGCCGTTGGCGGCGTCCAGCGTCCTCAGGCCCATACCGCTGAAGTCGCGGGCAGGGATGCGCAGCTCCTCCACGCTGGCGACCCCGCCGAGGATGCTCCAGCAGGTGGCCTGCCCCTCGAATACGTCCCACTCACCGGGTGCCTTCAGGCGGCGCTGGGCAATCGTCCATTCGCCATTCAGGAAGTCGAACTCGCCAGCGCGTGCGGGGACGGGCGACGCGCTGGCCGTGGCCGGCAGTGCGTTTGCCAGGGAGGCCCCTGCAGCGCTCATCAGGACCGTGCGCCGGCGGATTCGGGGTTTGGGCTCGCTCATCAGGCAGTCTCCATGATCAAGGAAACCGGCATAGGCGGTAATTCATGACACCGAACGTCAGGAATTTGTCCTAGGCTTGAAAAATGCGCGCCAGCCGAATTCTGTCGATCCTGATCCTGATGCAGATGCGGGGCCGCATCAGCGCGGATGCCCTGGCCCGCGAGTTCGAGGTTTCGGTCCGGACCATCTATCGAGACATGGACCATCTCAGCGCCGCCGGGGTCCCGGTCTATGCCGAGCGGGACGGGCCGGAGGGTTTGCCTTGCTCGACGGCTACCGCACCCGGCTGACCGGCCTGACGGTGGCGGAGTCAGACGCGCTGGTCCTGGCCGGGGCCGGGACAGTCGCGGCCGACCTGGGCCTCGGTGACGCACTGGCGACGGCTCAGCTCAAACTGTTGGCCAGCCTGCCTCCGGACTCGGGGGCCAGCGCGGACCGGGTGGCGCGCCGCTTTCACCTGGACCCGATTGACTGGTACCGGCGGACCGAGGCCGCAGACGCCTTGCCGGGTCTTGCCGGTGCGGTCTGGGGCGACCGTCGGGTCCGGGTCCGTTATGAAAGCTGGACCGGTGAAGTTCATCGCATCCTTGATCCTCTCGGCCTCGTCCTGAAGGGCGGGACCTGGTACCTGGTCGCGGCCGTCGAGGGACAGGCACGCACCTATCGCGTCTCGAACATCCATGAACTTGAAGTCCTGGACGCGGCTGCCGTTCGACCGCGCAATTTCGTTCTGGCGACCTACTGGGCCGGATGGAGCCGGGACTTTGAGGCACGGCTGCTGCGCGATCGCGCCCGTATCCGCCTGTCCCCGGAAGGGTTCAGGCGACTGCGGGCCTTCAGCCCGGCCGCCGCCGAGGCGGCGGTGGATGTCGCCGGGAACGCCGGGCCCGCAGGCTGGCGGACGGTCGACCTCCCGATCGAAAGCATCGACGACGCCGCAGGCTGGCTGCTGCGCCTGGGCCCGGAGGCCGAGGCGATGAGCCCACCGGCCCTCCGGGTCGCGGTCGCCACGGCCGCCCGGGCCGTACTGGACCTATATGACCCGAGACAGGCCACGGCGTGACGTGTTAGCTCCCTGGTGAGCAAAAGCCCCCGCGAGCCCTGCCGCCTTGTCCTTCTTCCATGCCGGCCCCGCGCCCAGAGCCTCCGGGCCCCGACCCGGCACCCTGCGCGACGGGCTGGACCTGTCCCCCGGGATGGCGGTCGGCCTGTTCGGCGGTTCGTTCAATCCCGCCCATGACGGCCACGCCCATGTGGCCGAGACGGCGATGCGGCGGATGGCGCTGGATCGCGTCGTATGGCTGGTGTCGCCCCAGAATCCCCTCAAGGACGCCCGCGACAGTGCGCCGCTGGCCGAACGGATGGCCTCGGCGCGGGCGGCGGCGGGGCTGGCCGCCTCGGGGCTGTCGATGATCGTCTCCGACTTCGAAACCCGCGCCGGCACCCAATGGACCATCGACACCCTGCGCGCCCTGACCGCACGGCATCCCGGCGTGCGCTTCGTCTGGCTGATGGGATCGGACAATCTGGCCGGCTTCCATCGCTGGCGTGGCTGGACCGACATCCTGCGAATGATGCCGATGGCCGTGATCGCCCGGCCGGGTTCGCTGCTGGAAAGCCGCGCGGCTCCGGCCGCCCGACGCTTCGCCGGCCACCGCATTTCCTCGCGCGAAGCACGGCTGTTGCCGGACATGGCCGCACCGGCCTGGACCTATCTGCGGGCACCGCTGAATCCCCGCACCTCGAGCGCGCTGCGGGCCGCGCGTGACGCCGCCCTGCGTTTGTGATAGGCTTCCGCTTTAGTAATCTCCCCGGAGCCCTCCGCTGACCCCCTCGCCCGCGCACGATGCGCAAGACGCCGCCGACTCCCCCACGGCGCATGAGATGGACGAATTCGACTCCATCCACTCCGAAGACGGGTCTCCGACTGACGGGCCGCAGGCTCCCCTCCCCATCGGCTCCACCGATCTGGAAACGGTCATCCTGTCGCGTCTCGATGACGACAAGGCCCAGGACATCGTCCTTATCGACCTGAAGGGCAAAAGCCCGATGGCCGACACCATGATCATCGCCTCCGGGCGGTCGCACCGTCATGTCGGTGCCCTGGCCGACCACCTGCAGCGTGTGCTGAAGGAACAGGGCCTCGGCAAGGTCAAGGTTTCGGGCCTGCCGCACTGCGACTGGGTGCTGCTGGATGCGGGGGACGTCATCGTCCACCTGTTCCGTCCGGAAGTGCGCGCCTTCTACAACATCGAGAAGATCTGGTCGGTCGAGAGCGGCCACCGCGTCGACGCCCGCGCCTGATCGGCTGATCCCCGGTTCGTGACCCCATGAAGCTGGCCGTCATCGCCATCGGCAAGCCGGGGCGGGGACCCGAGGCCCTGCTGGCGGCTGACTATGCCGAGCGCGCCACCCTGGCTGGCCGGGCCCTCGGTCTGGGCCCGCTGGAAATGGTCGACCTGGAACCGCGCAAGCCGGGCAAGGTGCCCGAGGCCGAGCTGATCCTGAAGGCCGCCGAGGGCGCGCATCTGATCGCCTGCGACGAGCGCGGCAGGACCTTTTCCAGCCGCGCCTTCGCCGACCATATCGCCCTGCTGCGGGACCGGGGCGAACGGCGGCTGGTGTTCGCCATCGGCGGGGCGGACGGGCTGGACGGGAGCGTGCGCGCAGCCGCCGGCTCAACCCTCGCCTTCGGACCCCAGACCTGGCCGCATGCGCTGGCGCGGGCCATGCTGGCGGAACAGCTGTATCGCGCCGTGACCATCCTGGCGGGATCACCCTATCATCGCGACTGAAGCGGGATCGCGGAGGGTGCGCTCGCATCCGAAACCGGATATTCGCTCGGCCTCCATGCGCGCCCCGGTCCTTATCCTCTGCCTGAGCCTGATCGCCTTGCCGGTGGCGGCGATCGCGCGACAGGATTCGTCTGCCGGCGACGTCCGCCGGCTGCAGGCCGAGTTCCGCGACGAGCGCGCCCGCGCCCTTCGCCTGCGCGCGGAGGCCGCGGCGGCGGCCCGCGAGATCGCCGGGCTGGAACGCCAGCTGACCGGGCTGCGCGCCAGCGTCGGCCAGGATGATGCCCTGATCGCCGCCCAGCGGGCGCGACTGCGCGAACTGGGCCGGCAGGAGGCGGAACTGGTGGCCCGGCTGTCCCGGGCGCGGGGCCGCCAGGGCCGGCTCCTGTCAGCCCTGCAGATGATGAGCCGTCGTCCGCCGCCGCCGCTGCTGGTCCCCGCCGACAGGGCGGTCGACACGGTGCGGGCGGCAATTCTGATGCGGGCCATGGCCCCCGAGCTGCAGGCGCGGGCCCAGGGGCTGGCAGACCGGCAGGCCGAGGTCATCAGGGTCCGCCGGCTCAGCGCCCTGAACAGCGAGCAGCTGTTCACCACCGAAAGCGCCCGCGGCGACCGGCGCGGGGAGATCGAGGCCCTGACGGGCCGAAAGACGGCGCTGGAGGCCGTCCTGCGGGCTGAGGCCGAGAGCGCCGAACAGGCCAGCCGCGTGCTGGAGGCGCGTCTTCGTTCGCTTGGCGCGGCCGTACCGCCCCCCGGGGCGGAGGTCGAGCCGGCCGCGGCACGGCTGCCCGCCGGGCGCAGTCGCCTGACCGCCCCCGTCGACGGGACGCCGTCGCGCCGGTTCGGCGAGGGATCGAGCGGCTGGAGCTGGAGCGCCGGCGGCGTTGAGGTCCGCGCCCCCGCCGCCGGGCGGGTGGCCTTCGCCGGCCCCCTGAGTGGCTGGGGACAGGTGGTCATCCTCGACCTGGGCCCCGGCTGGCGGGCGGTGATCTCCGGCCTGGACGCGCTGTCGGTCGAGGCCGGTGACCGGGTGACGGACAGCCAGACCCTGGGCCGCACCGGCATCGACGGCGAGCCGGCCTTCGAGCTTCGTCGCGACGAGCGGCCGATTGATCCGGGGCCGTGGCTGCAGTGAGTGGTTGGTGGCTGGTGATTGGTGATTGGTGATTTTCGAGTTCGCGGGCCGGGTGCCTCTTCTGCAACCTGCCAGTCACCAGTCACCAATCACCCCTTCAGCGAAACCGCTTCCCATCCGCCGATGACGCTGATTTTATCCGGGAATCGCGGATCGGCCACGATTTCGTCGCCAGTCGGCCCGTAACTGATCCACCCGAGAGCCGCCTTCCCGTTCGCTGAAAGAGACCCGATGCGTAAATTGTTGCTGGTGGGTGCCGCCGCCGTAACCCTGGTGGGACTCGGTGCCGCAACCGCTACGGGCCAGACGCCGCGGAACGAGGCGTTCCGGATGCTGGCCCTGTTCGGGGATGTGCTCGGCATCGTCGAAAAGGCCTATGTGGTCCCGGTCGACGACAAGAAGCTGATCGAGGCCGCGCTTCAGGGCATGATGGGAGCGCTGGACCCCCACTCCAACTATCTGCCGCCCGGTGGCTATGACGAACTGCAGGAACGGACCTCGGGGGTCTATTCCGGCGTGGGTCTGACCATCCAGGCCGAGGGCGGCCTGGTGAAGGTGATTTCGCCGATGGATGGCGGGCCGGCCGCCCGCGCCGGCGTGAACGCCGGGGATGTCATCTCCTCCATCGAGGGCCAGAGCGCGGCGGGCCTGACGGTCAGCCAGGTGTCCGAAAAACTGCGCGGGGCGGTGGGCACCTCTGTCCAGGTCACCTTCCTGCGCGACGGTGAGGATCCGCGCGAGGTCACGCTTACGCGCGAAGTGATCCGGATCGACTCCGTCACCGGCCGGCTTGAAGGCGACTTTGCCTATCTGCGCGTCTCCACCTTCAATGAGAACACCGGCCGCGAACTCGGCGAGACCATCGCCCGGCTCAAGGCCGCGAACCCCGCCATCAAGGGCTATGTGCTGGACCTGCGGAACAATGGCGGGGGCCTGCTGGATGCGGCCATTGCCGTGTCGGACGCCTTCCTCGAACGCGGCGAGATCGTCAGCCAGCGCGGCCGCAATGCCGATCAGATCAGGCGCTATGGAGCGCGGCCCGGCGACCTGACCGGCGGCCTGCCGGTGGTGGTGCTGATCAACTACGGCTCGGCCTCGGCGTCCGAGATCGTGGCCGGGGCCCTGAAGGACCATCAGCGGGCGACGATCGTCGGCCTGACCAGCTTCGGCAAGGGTTCGGTCCAGACCGTCATTCCGCTGCGCAACGGGGCCGATGGCGCCCTGTCGATCACCACGGCCCGCTATTTCACCCCCTCGGGCGGTTCGATCCAGAAAATCGGCATCGAGCCCGATCTGGAAGTGTCGCGCTCCCTGGCCGAGGCGCGGATCGTGTCGCGGTCGAATTTCATCTATTCGGAGGCGGCCTACTCTACAGCGCTGGACGCCTCGATCGGTGCCGAGCGCAAGGGGCCGCACACCCCGCTCGAGGCCCCGGGCGAAGGCTGGCCCGAGGACAAGGACTACCAGCTGGAGCGTGCCTTCGACGTGCTGCGCGCCGGTGGGGACCTGGCCCGGCTGGCCGCCGCACCCGAGGGCATTGTGGTGACAGCACCAGGCTCCGCCCTGGCCGCGGTCGAGCCGGAACCCGCGCCGGAAAATTGACGCGTCATGGCTAACGGCGCGTTAGGCTTTCTTAACCGACGCCCGCCACTGTGAGGCCTGAAGGAGTCCGCATCGCGGACCCCCGTTCGAGCGTCCAGTCCTGCCCATGTTCGCCAAGCGCCAGTCTGTCCTCGCCACCACCGCCGGAGCGCCCCCGGTGCGCCGCTCGTTGCGCGAAAACCTCGCGCCGGTCGGCCGCTTTCTGAAAAAGCCGCCTGTCGCCGTGGCCGGTGCCGGCCTGCTGCTGCTCGGTGCGGCCGCCCTGTTCATCACCGTACTGGGTGACCCCCGGGCCGGTGCCCCCTCTGCGCGGGCCACGCTCAAGCGCGAGGCCCCAGTCGCCGCCCCTGCCCCCACCGGGCTCGAGGCCTTCTCGGTCGGCGCCTATGGCTCGTGGCAGGACCTGGCCGGCGAAGGCGGCGCGGTCGATCCGGCGCTGGGCGGCGAGGCCGTCATCACCCTGCCGAACGGGGCCACCGTATCCGGCAACGGCGCGCCGGTGACCGCCCCGCGCATCGCCGCCAGCCCCCTGCCCGCCGCCCCGATCGCCGGGCTGAGCCAGCCGGGCCCCAACGGCCCCCTGCCGACCATTGCCACCGACGGCCGCGTACCGGCCCAGGCCTATGCCCGCCCGTTCCGGTCCAACGGCCGCCCGCGCGTGGCCCTCATCGTCGGCGGCCTGGGGCTCAACGCCGTCACCACCCGCGCCGCCATCGAACGGCTGCCGCCGGAAGTGACGCTCAGCTTCGTGCCTTATGCCGAGGGTCTGCAGGGCTGGATCGACCTGGCCCGCGCCCAGGGTCATGAGGTCATGCTGGAAATGCCGATGGAGCCGTCCGGCTATCCCGACAACGATCCGGGCCCGCACACCCTGCTGGCTTCGGCGGAGGCGGCCGACATCCAGGCGCGGATGAGCTGGCTCCTGGGACGCGCCACCGGCTATTTCGGCGTCACCAACTATATGGGCGACCGGTTCGCCAACTCGGACTCAGGCATGTCGGCCTTCATGGCCATCCTGCGTCAGCGCGGCATCGCCTTCCTTGACGACGGCTCGATGAGCCGCCGACCCGGTGCCTGGGCCCGGGCCAGCGCCAACCGGATCATCGACGAGGAACAAAGCCCCGCCGCCATCGTCGCGCAGCTGAATGCGCTGGAGGCCCTGGCCAAGGGCAATGGCCAGGCGATGGGAACGGGCTTCAGCTATCCGGTCACGGTCGAGGCCGTGGCCCGCTGGACCGCATCCATGGACGCCCGTGGCCTGCAACTGGCCCCGGCCTCGGCGATGACGCAGCGGCCGGGACGTTAGGGATTAGGGATTAGGGATTAGGGATTGGAAGAAACCTCTCCCGGCTCCTTCCCGCGCCAGAACCCCTTCCCTCCCTGGTCCCTAATCCCTAATCCCTAATCCCTATGAAGGACCTCTCCCGCTACCGCCCCAATGTCGGCGTCGTGCTGTTCCATCCGGACGGGCGCGTCTGGTATGGCCGCCGCGCCGGGACTGAAGGACCGCATAACTGGCAGTTCCCGCAAGGCGGAGTCGACGACGGCGAGGACCTCGAGGCCGCCGCCCGGCGCGAGCTGTATGAGGAAACCGGCGTGACCTCGGCCGAACTGATCGCCCGCACCTCGGAATGGATCGCCTACGACTTCCCCGCCGACTACGGCGGCTCGAAACAGGCGCGCGGCTGGGCGGGCCAGAAGCAGCAGTGGTTCGCCTTCCGCTTCACCGGCGAGGAGTCCGAGATCGACCTTGAGGCGCACGGGGAGATCGAGTTCGACGCCTGGCGCTGGGGGAGCCTGTCAGAGGCGCCGGACCTGATCGTGCCGTTCAAACGGGCGTCGTATGAGCAGGTCGTGGCCGTGTTCGCGCCGCTGGTGGTCTAGGCGGCCGCACAGCCTTCCGGCCTGAGCACCCGCTTCGTCGATGCCGGATATCGGGCCAGCAGATGCGCCGGCCGGACCGGACGGGCGCTGAACCCGCCCCCGCAGTTGGGGCAGACGCCCTTCAGCACGCCGTCCACGCAGTCGGCGCAGAAGGTGCATTCAAAGGTGCAGATCCGGGCCTCGGCGCTGTCGAACGGCAGGTCGCGGTCGCAGCATTCACAGTTGGGTCGGAGCTCAAGCATGGCCCGAGGCTACCGCCGCTATCGCGACGGCACCAGACGCATCAGAGCGACCCGGGATGACAAGGGCCTAGGCGGCCGCCGTCACTTCCGAGGCCTGTTCGGCCAGGATGGTCAGGCCGGCCGGGGTCACGTCGGCGAAACCGCCGTGGACCTCGAACTGGCGGCGCGTGCCACCGTCGATGACCGTGACCACGCCTTCGCGCAGGGCCGTCATGAAGGGGGCGTGGTCGGCGAGGACGCCGAAATCGCCTTCGGCACCGGGCGCGTCGACCTGATCGACGAGGCCGTTGAAGACCTCGCGCTCAGGCGACACAAGCGAGAAGCTGAGCTTGCCGGCCATGGATCAGGCCGCCTCGGCGGCGAGCTTCTCGGCCTTGGCCACGGCTTCCTCGATGGCGCCGACCATGTAGAACGCGGCTTCCGGAAGGTGGTCGTATTCGCCGGCGACGATGCCCTTGAACGAGCGGATGGTGTCTTCCAGCGAAACGAATTTGCCGTCGGCACCGGTGAACTGCTCGGCCACGAAGAAGGGCTGCGACAGGAAGCGCTGGATCTTGCGGGCGCGCGAGACGATCAGCTTGTCCTCTTCCGACAGCTCATCCATGCCCAGGATGGCGATGATGTCCTTCAGCGCCTTGTACTGCTGCAGGACTTCCTGGACCGAACGGGCGACGCGGTAGTGTTCTTCGCCGATGACCAGCGGGTCCATGATCCGCGAGGTCGAGTCGAGCGGGTCCACGGCCGGGAAGATGGCCTGGGCGGCGATGTCGCGGCTCAGCACGGTCGTCGCGTCCAGGTGGGCGAAGGAGGCGGCGGGGGCCGGGTCGGTCAGGTCGTCGGCGGGAACGTAGATGGCCTGGACCGAGGTGATCGAGCCCTTCTTGGTCGAGGTGATGCGCTCCTGCAGGTTGCCCATCTCCGTGGCCAGCGTCGGCTGATAGCCCACGGCGGACGGGATACGGCCCAGCAGGGCGGACACTTCCGAACCGGCCTGGGTGAAGCGGAAGATGTTGTCGACGAACAGCAGAACGTCCTTGCCTTCCTCGTCGCGGAAATACTCGGCCTGGGCCAGGCCGGTCAGGGCGACGCGGGCGCGGGCACCGGGAGGCTCGTTCATCTGGCCGTAGACGAGGGCGCATTTGGAGCCTTCGGTCGAGCCGCCGTTCTTGGTCGGGTCCACGTTCACATTGGACTCGATCATCTCGTGATACAGGTCGTTGCCCTCACGGGTGCGCTCACCCACGCCGGCCAGAACCGAATAACCGCCGTAGGCCTTGGCGATGTTGTTGATCAGTTCCTGCATGGTCACGGTCTTGCCCACGCCGGCGCCGCCGAACAGGCCGATCTTGCCGCCCTTGGTGTAGGGGCACATCAGGTCGATGACCTTGATCCCGGTGACGAGGATTTCCGACGAGGTCGACTGCTCTTCGAACGACGGCGCCTCGCGGTGGATCGGGCGGTACATGGTGGTCTTGATCGGGCCCTGCTCGTCGATCGGCGCGCCGACGACGTTCATGATCCGGCCGAGGGTGCCGGGGCCGACCGGGGCCAGGATGGAGGTGCCGGTGTCGGTCACGGCCTGGCCGCGCGTCAGGCCTTCCGAGGTGTCCATGGCGATGGTGCGGACCATGTTCTCGCCGAGGTGTTGGGCGACTTCCAGCACCAGGGTAAAGGGCTGGCCGGTCTTCTGGTCGACGTTCTGCGTCTCCAGGGCGTTCAGGATCGCCGGCAGCTGGCCGGTGAACTCGACGTCGACGACGGCGCCGATGACCTGGGCGATCCGGCCAACGCCGGTGCCGGCGGTGACAACGGCGTTGCCGGACGCGGCGGCGGCTTTCGGGGCCTTGGGAGCTGCCGGCTTCTTGGCGGCGGGTTTCTTGGCGGTGGTGTCGGTCATCGGTTCGTTCCGTTCGGAAGGTCGTGCTTGGCGTGTAGCTGGGCGTGTCTGGGCAGGGTTCGGATCAGAGGGCTTCTGCGCCGGCGATGATCTCGATCAGTTCGGTGGTGATCTGGGCCTGGCGTTTGCGGTTGTACTGCAGGGTCAGGCTGTTGATCAGGTCGCCGGCGTTGCGCGTGGCGTTGTCCATGGCGCCCATCTGGGCCCCGAAGAAGCTGGCCTGGTTCTCGTAGAGAGCGGCCAGCACCTGGGTGGTGATGTTGCGGGGCAGGAGCGTCTCGAGGATTTCCTCTTCCGACGGCTCATACTCATAGGTCGCGCCGTTCAGATCGATCGGCGGAGCGTCGCCGTCGACGACGGCCGGGATCAGCTGTTTCGGGGTCGGGATCTGGGAGATGACCGACTGGAAGCGGCTGAAGAACAGGGTCACTACGTCGGCGTTGCCGCCCTCGAACTCTTCCGCGATCAGGGCCGCGATCGGCTCCGCCGCCGGCAGGCCGATGACCTTGTGGTCCGACATCTCGAACGTCTTCACCAGCTTGTCGCCGTAAAGGCGGACCAGGCCGTCGCGGGACTTGCGGCCCACGGCGATGATGCGGACGTCCTTGCCGGCCGCAATCAAACCGTTGATCCGCTCGCGCGCGGCCCGGATGACGTTGGTGTTGAACCCGCCCGCCAGACCCTTGTCGCCGGTGGCTACGACGATCAGGTGCTTCTTGTCCGATCCCGTGCCGGCCAGCAGCTTCGGCGCGCCGTCGCCGGACACGCCGGCGGCGAGGTTGGCGATGACCGCGGCCATCTTGCGGGCATAGGGGCGGGCGCTTTCAGCCTGGTCCTGGGCGCGCTTCAGCTTGGCCGCGGCGACCATGTTCAGGGCTTTCGTGATCTTCTGCGTGGACTTCACGCTTCCGATCCGATTGCGCATTTCCTTGAGGCTGGCCATCCGGCGCTACTTTCTCGCTATCCGGTCCGGTCTCAGGCGAAGGTCTTGAGGAAGGCGTCCAGCACCGACTTCAGCTCGGCTTCGAGCTCGGCGGTGAGGTCCTTCTTGGCGCGGATGCCGTCCAGCAGGCCGGCGTTCGACGACTTGATGCGGGCCAGCAGCTCGCTCTCGAAGCGTCCGATGTCGCCGACGGCGATGCCATCGAGGTAACCGCGCGTACCGGCGTAGACCGAGACGACCTGCTCTTCCATGGTCAGCGGGCTGTACTGGGGCTGCTTGAGCAGCTCGGTCAGGCGGGCACCGCGGGCCAGCAGCTTCTGGGTCGAGGCGTCGAGGTCCGAGCCGAACTTGGCGAAGGCGGCCATTTCCCGATACTGGGCCAGCTCGCCCTTGATCGAGCCGGCGACCTTCTTCATCGCCTTGGTCTGGGCCGAGGAGCCCACGCGCGACACCGAGATACCGACGTTCACGGCCGGGCGGATGCCCTGGTAGAACAGGTCGGACTCGAGGAAGATCTGGCCGTCGGTGATCGAGATCACGTTCGTGGGGATGTAGGCCGAAACGTCGTTGGCCTGGGTCTCGATCAGCGGCAGGGCAGTCATCGAGCCCGAGCCGTAGTCGGCGTTCAGCTTGGCCGAACGCTCCAGCAGGCGGCTGTGCAGGTAGAAGACGTCGCCCGGATAGGCTTCGCGGCCCGGCGGACGGCGCAGCAGCAGGGACATCTGGCGATAGGCCACGGCCTGTTTGGACAGGTCGTCATAGACGATCAGGGCGTGCATGCCGTTGTCGCGGAAGAACTCGCCCATGGCCGTGCCCGAGAACGGGGCCAGGAACTGCAGCGGGGCCGGCTCCGACGCCGTGGCGGCGACGACGATGGTGTAGTCCAGGGCGCCGCGCTCCTCGAGCGTCTTCACGATCTGGGCGACGGTCGAGCGCTTCTGACCGATGGCGACATAGATGCAGTAAAGCTTCTCGCCTTCCGACGTGGCAGCCGCGTTGGTGCTCTTCTGGTTCAGGATGGTGTCGACGGCGACGGCGGTCTTGCCGACCTGACGGTCACCAATGATCAGTTCGCGCTGGCCGCGGCCGATCGGGATCAGGGTGTCGATGGCCTTGAGGCCGGTCTGCATCGGCTCGTGAACCGATTTCCGGGGGATGATGCCGGGGGCCTTCACGTCGACGCGGCGACGCTCGGTGAACTGGATCGGGCCCTTGCCGTCGATCGGCTCGCCCAGCGGATTGACGACGCGGCCCAGCAGGCCCTTGCCGACCGGCACGTCCACGATCTCGCCGAGGCGGCGGACCTCGTCGCCCTCGGCGATCTGGTTGTCCTGGCCGAAGATCACGGCGCCGACGTTGTCGCGCTCGAGGTTCAGGGCCATGCCCTTAACCCCGGCCTTCGGGAATTCGATCATCTCGCCGGCCTGGACATTGTCCAGGCCGTGGATGCGGGCAATGCCGTCGCCGACCGACAGCACCTGGCCGACGTCGGACACGTCGGCTTCGACGCCGAAGGAGGCGATCTGCGACTTGAGGATGGCCGAGATTTCGGCGGCGCGGATGTCCATGACAGGCTCTCTGTTATCGTCTTGTCAGCGCGCCGGTCGGGCGCGTTGAATTCGGGTGGGTCCGCGCGCTTACGCGCGCTTCAGGGCAAACTTCATCTGGTCGAGTTTGGTCTTCAGCGAGGCGTCGAAGAGTTTCGAGCCGACCTTGACCTTGAGGCCACCCAGGATCGACGGATCGACGCGGGCGGTCATTTCGGGATCCTTGCCCAGCGAGGCGCGCAGGGCGGACTGGATGGATTTCATCTGGGCGGCGGTCAGGGCCTGGGCCGAGACGACCTCGGCGGCGACCACACCGGTCTTCTTCGCATACAGCAGGTCGAAACCGGCGATCACGGCCGTCAGGTCGCGCGAGCGGCCGTTCTGGGCCAGCAGGCCGAGGAAGTTCCGGGTGACCCGGTTGAACTTCGCCTTGTCGGCAATGGCGGTCAGACCCTTCTGCTGGTCCTCGGCGGCGATGACCGGCGACTGCGCCAGACGGCGCAGGTCGGCGCTCTCGTTCCAGGCCGCGCGCAGCGAGGCCAGATCAGCGCGAACGGCGTCCAGAACGCCCGTTTCATCAGCGAGGTCGAACAGCGCCTGTGCGTAGCGCTCGCCGACTTCCGTCGTCCTGTAGTCGTCAGCCACTAGTCATGTCCGCGCGGTTAGCGTTCGGGTTGGCGACCGGCGGCGTATCCGCGCCAGTCAAAGGTCTGAAATGCTTTGAGAAAGCACTTGGGGGACGCGTCTCGCAACGCGCCCTCCGGCTCAGCCGGGCGCCTGATAGCATCGTAACCCCCCGACCGCAACCGAGACTGGCCGCCACAACCCGTCGCATTGCCGCACCGGCGACCGGCACTATAAGGAACGGTTCCAGCTCACAGCTCTCAGGATCACGCCAACGATGTTCGACTCCATAATCCCCCTTCTTTCCGACCCCGCAGCCTGGGCTGCCCTGACCGCGCTGATCGTGATGGAAGTGGTGCTGGGGATCGACAACCTGATCTTCATCTCGATTCTGTCGAACAAGCTGCCGCCCGAACACCGCCAGCGGGTCCGCCGCATCGGTATTTCGCTGGCCCTGATCATGCGACTGGTGCTGCTGTCGATGATCGCCTGGCTGGTCACCCTGGTCGAGCCGGTCTTCTCTGTGCTCGGCAATGCCTTCTCGTGGAAGGACATGATCCTGATCGCGGGCGGCCTGTTCCTGATCTGGAAGGCGACCAAGGAGATCCACCACACGGTCGACACCAAGCCGAGCGGCGACATGCTCGACAAGGACAAGAAGGACATTGTGATCTCGAACGTCGGCGGCGCCATCGTTCAGATCATTCTTCTGGACCTGGTCTTCTCGATCGACTCCATCCTGACCGCCGTGGGGATGACCGAACACCTGCCGATCATGATCATCGCCGTCCTGGTGTCGATCACCGTCATGCTGCTGGCCGCTGACCCGCTGGCCAACTTCATCAATGAGAACCCGTCCGTGGTCATGCTGGCCCTCGGCTTCCTGCTGATGATCGGTACGGTCCTGATCGCCGAAGGCTTCGGAGCACCGGTGCCCAAGGGCTACATCTATGTCGCCATGGCCTTCTCCGCCGCGGTCGAAGGGCTGAATATGATGTCACGCAGGGCCCAGGCGAAGAAAGAGGCGGCGGCCGCGGCGCACCAGGCCGGCCTCAACAAGGCAGAAACCGCCGAGCCCGGCGTCTGACCATGAGGGGGGCGGCGCTCCTGTTCGTCCTGCTGCTGACGGCCCTGCCGGCAGCGGCGCAGACGACGGCAGCGCCCGCCCCCGAGGCAGACCCCGTGCCGGTCTATGGGTTTGAGGTCGTGCGGGTCTATCCGCATGACCCCACGGCCTTCACCCAGGGACTGGTGTTCCGAGATGGCGAACTGCTCGAAAGCACCGGCCGCTATCCGTCGACGGTGCGGCGGGTCCGGCTGGAGGACGGCGTCGTCCTGCAGCAACGTGAGCTGGACGAGGCCTATTTCGGAGAGGGCCTGACCGCGGTCGGCGACCGCGTCCTGACCCTGACCTGGAAGGGTGGCAAGGGCTTCATCTGGGACCCGGCGACGCTCGAGCCCGAAGGCCAGTTCACCTATGCGGGCGAGGGCTGGGGCCTGACGCACGATACCACCCGCCTGATCCTGTCGGACGGCACAGCGGCGTTGCGCTTCCTCGATCCGGTGACGCTGGTCGAGACCGGCCGCGTCCCCGTCACCCTGCAGGGCCGCCCCATCAGCCGGATCAATGAGCTGGAATGGATCGAGGGCGAGGTTTTCGCCAACCTGTGGCAGACGGACTATATCCTCCGCATCAACCCGACGACCGGGGCGATTACGGGCATCATCGACCTGACCGGACTGATGCCGGACCGCAGCGGACTGGACCCGACAGACGCGGTCCTGAACGGCATCGCCTGGGACCCGGAGGGCCGCCGGCTGTTCGTGACCGGCAAGAACTGGCCGAAACTGTTCGAGATCCGGCTGACGGGGCCGCGGTAGCCCCCACTGCTGTCGTCATTCCGGGCGAAGCGGCGCGGAGACCCGGAACCCAGCGGCGCGCGAGAGCGCGAAGCTGTCGCGGACACCCTGCCTGAACAGATCGCCTTCGGCGCCGCTCGGTTCCGGCCTTCGCCGGAATGACGATAGCCGTGGCGAGGTGGCCCGTCCTCGCCCCCTACAAAAAGCTGTACGGATCCACGTCCACCGTCAGCCGCACCGACCCCGGCACCTTCACCCGCGCCAGCCAGGCGCGCAGGAAGCCCTGCAGGTCGACATCGCGATCGGCGCGGACCAGCAGCCGCTTGCGCCGACGGCCGCGCACCAGGGCCAGGGGGGCATCGGCGGGACCGTAAACCTCGAGACGTTCGGCGTTGGGAATCGAACCGGCCAGCTCGCGCGCCAACTTCTCCACCGCCACGGCATTTTCGCTCGACAGGATGATCGCCGCCAGCCGGCCGTAGGGCGGAAGGAAGGCCGCCTCCCGTTCGGCCAGCTCGGCCGCGACGAAGGCGTCCCGGTCGCCGGCCGCCAGCGCCATCAGCACCGGGTGCTCCGGCGTCCAGGTCTGCAGGATGGCCCGGCCCGGTCTGTCGGCCCGGCCGGCCCGGCCGGTGGCCTGGGTCAGCAGCTGGAAGGTGCGCTCGGCCGCCCGCAGGTCGCCGCCGCGCAGGCCCAGGTCGGCATCGACCACGCCGACCAGGGTCAGCAGCGGAAAATTGTGGCCCTTGGCCGCCGCCTGGGTGGCGACAAGGATGTCGATTTCGCCGTCCGTCATGCTCTGGATCAGGGCGCGGGCGGACTTGGCGTCAGGCGTGGTGTCGGAGCTGAACACCGCCGTGCGCGCCTCGGGGAACAGCTGTCGGACCTCCTCCTCGACCCGCTCGACCCCGGGGCCGACCGAGACCAGACTGTCGACCGCGCCACAGGACGGACAGTGTTTCGGCCGCGCCATGGTGAAGCCGGTCAGGTGGCAGATCAGCCGGCCGGTGTAGCGATGCTCGACCAGCCAGCTGTCAGTGTCGGGCGCCGTCATCCGGTGACCGCAGGCGCGGCACAGCACCACCGGCGCATAGCCGCGCCGGTTCAGGAACAACAGGGTCTGTTCGCCGCGCAGCAGCGTCGCGCCAATGGCTTCGCGCAAGGGCTGGGACAGCCAGGTCTGGGGATCGGGCGGGCAGGTTCGCAGGTCCAGCAGGGTCACCTCCGGCAGCACCGCCGCCCCATGCCGCGCCGCCAGTTTGAGCCAGCTGTAGCGGCCCTGCTGGGCATTCCACAGTGTCTCCAGCGACGGTGTTGCAGAGGCCAGTACTACCGTGGCTCCCTCGATCCGGGCCCGGGACACGGCCAGGTCGCGGCCGTGATAGACCAGTCCCTCCCCCTGTTTGAACGAGCCGTCGTGCTCCTCGTCCACGACCAGCAGGCGCAGGTTGACGAAGGGCAGGAACAGGGCCGAGCGGGCCCCGACCACGATATTGCAGCGGCCCGCGCACACCGCCTCCCAGACCTGCCGGCGGCGGGGCGGGGCGATGCCGGAATGCCATTCGGCCGGGGCGGTGCCGAACCGGGCCGTGATCCGGGCGATCAGGTCCTGGGTCAGGGCGATCTCGGGCAGCAGGATCAGGATCTGGGCCGCGGGATCGGCTTTCAGCGTCCGCGCCGCCGCCTCCAGATAGGCCTCGGTCTTGCCCGAGCCGGTGACGCCGTCGAGCAGGAAGGGGGCAAAGCCCCCCTTGCCCGTCGCCGTCGCGATCGCGGTCGCCGCCGCTGCCTGGTCGGGATTGAGCGCGGCGGGGGCATGGTCCGGGTCCGGGGCGTCAAAGGCGGCGACCGCCTCGACCTCGATGACCTCCAGCACGCCTTCGTCCAGCAGGCCCTTGACCACGCCGGACGAAACCCCGGCCAGGCGTGCCAGATCGGGGCCGGGCATGGAGCCTTGGCCGAGGGCCTCCAGTACCGCCGCGCGTGGCACCGTCAGTTTGGCGGGGGACCGGTCCCCGACCCGCCGCACGCGCCGCTCGGGCCGGGGCCGGGGC
>VYLE01000258.1_pt1 | contig 40181 bp, 39 predicted proteins | sample 5114391 | NCBI WGS metagenome assembly VYLE01 (sample SAMN12291771, study PRJNA351875) | freshwater metagenome | isolation source: freshwater lake | place: USA: Michigan, Kent Lake | collected 2013-08-15
GCGGCGGAAGCCACGGCGTCCGCAGCCCGCGAAGCCCGCGCCGGTTTGGCGGCCCGGGCCGAAGCGGTCGCCGAGCGTCTGGCCGAGGCCGAGGCCAACGTCCGCGAAACCGCCCGGATGTCTCCGGAAGAGCTGGGCCAGAAGCTGACCGACGACGCCATCGCCCGCCCGCCCGATGCCGCCGGGGCCGAGAGCCTGCTGTACGGCCTTGAGCGCGAGCGCGAATTCCTCGGCGCGGTCAATCTGCTGGCCGAGGAAGAGGCGATCGAATACGGCGACCGGCTGCAGACCATGAAGGTCGAACGGTCGGATCTGACCTCTGCCATCGCCCGGCTGCGCGACGGTATCGATGAGCTCAACGCCGAGGGTCGCGAGCGGCTGATCGCCGCCTTCGACATCATCAACGACAATTTCAAAAGCCTGTTCGAGGCCCTGTTCGGCGGCGGCCAGGCCGAGCTCAAACTGGTCGAGAGCGACGATCCGCTGGAGGCCGGCCTCGAGATCTACGCCTGCCCGCCCGGCAAGCGACTGGCCGTGATGAGCCTGATGTCCGGCGGCGAACAGGCCCTGACCGCCGCGGCCCTGATCTTCGCCGTCTTCCTCGCCAATCCGGCCCCGGTCTGCGTCCTCGACGAGGTCGACGCCCCGCTGGACGACGCCAATGTCGACCGCTTCTGCCGCATGCTCGACGAGATGCGCAAACGCACCGACACCCGCTTCATCGTCATCACCCACAACCCGGTGACCATGAGCCGGATGGACCGCCTCTACGGCGTGACCATGCCGGAACGGGGGGTGAGCCAGCTGGTCAGTGTGGACCTGAGCCAGGCGGAAGAGATCGTGGCGGCCTAGCGTGAGCCCAGGACTTCCGTCCTGACAAACCACCCGAAGATCGCCGGACCCTCGATGACATAGCGGCGGAACATCCGCCGCGGCTGGCTCATCAGGCGGTGCAGCCATTCCAGAGACAGCCGCTGGAACAGGCGCGGTGCCCGCTGCTGGCGGCCGGTCAGGAAGTCCACGGACGCCCCGACGCAAAGGGTCACCCCCGTCTTCCGCCCCGCAGCCCGCAGGGCGTGGGCGAACAGTTCCTGTTTCGGGAAGGAGACGCAGGCCAGCAGCACGTCCCACTCGGCCCCGGCCGCGTGGCCGACGGCGGCGCGCCAGCCCAGGGTGCCGGGTGTCAGCATCGGCGCCTCAAGGTATTTCAGGGTCTGGCGCGGATATCGGGCCGCCAGATCGTCGAAGGCCGCACGGTCCGGCCCGAAGACGGCAATGGTCAGGCCTTCCGCGGCGGGCGAGGCCAGCAGGTCCGCCGTAATGTCCGAGCCCGGATAGACCGGCAGGGTCACCCCCCGCAGCCGCGCCAGATGGCTGAGGATACGGCTGTCGCAGATCTTCAGATCGGCCTCCGCATAGACCTCGCGCCCGACCCGGCCGTCCATCAGCTTGACCACATGGTCGACATTGGGCGTCACTACATAGCCATAGGCCCCGCGGGCCATGTCCAGCACCCGGGCCAGCATCTGCGTCCGGTCGCCGTCGGCGAAATCGAGGGTCATGAAACGGGTCATGGGGACAAACTACTCCCGTCCCGGTCAACGCCCGGTTACGATGGCCGCATGTTTCTGACCCTGTTTTCACTGCTGTCCGCCCAGCCCGCCCAGCCACCGCACCGGTTCGTCTTCCTCGGTGCCGATCGGTTCGCGCACTATGCCGACATGGCCAGCCTTCAGCCCGAGGGGTCCGGCGGCCGTATCCGTGTGTTCCAGGTGGTCGAGCCCGATTTCCGGGCCGCCGGCAATGCCTACTGGGGCGGCTGGTCCTGGTGGTCGTTCGACTGCGCGGCAGGCGGCAAGGTCGACCGGCTGGATTTCGCGGCCGTGCGCGAAGGCGGCGCGGAGGGGCCGGCCACGCCCGATAACGCCCCGCCCTTCGACGCCGTTCAGCGCGACGAGGCCTTTGAAATGGTGGTCGCGGCCTGCAATCCCGATGACCATGACATCGACGCCGGGACGCTGGAGGAGGCCGTGACCCGGGGCCGGGCCAATCTGGCCGCCGGCGGCTAGACCACCGCCGCCTCGACCATGTCCGCCAGTTCCACGGTCGCGTCCGGCAGGGCCGCCGACCGCGCCCCCGCACTCATCGCCGCCAGCCTTGCCGGATCGCCCAACAGCGCCAGCAGCGCCGCCGTCAGCCGCTCGACCGTCGCCTCATCCTCCAGCACCACCTCGGCCCCGCCGGCCTCGACAAGGCTCAGGGCATTGAACCGCTGGTGGTCGTCCATGGCGATCTTCAGGGGGATCAGCAGCGACGGCAGGGCCGCCACCGCCAGTTCGGAACAGGTCGAGGCCCCGGCCCGGCCGATCACCAGATGCGTCGTCGCCAGCCGCCGCGCCATATCGCCGAAAAAGGGTGCCACCTCGGCCTCGATCCCGGCCGCGGCATAGATGGACCGCGCCGTCTCCAGCATCTCGGGCCGCGACTGCTGCTGCACCCGCAGCCGCTTGCGCAAGGGGGCCGGCAGGGCGGCGAAGGCTTGCGGGACCGCCTCGGACAGAATGCGCGCCCCCTGGCTGCCGCCGGTGACCAGCACATGGATCGGCCCGCGCGCCTTAGGAGCGGCATACGGCCGGTCGAACAGGGTGCGGATGTCCGGCCGTACCGGATTGCCGACCAGGCTGACGCGCGCCTCGACGCCGGACGGCACCAGCCGCAGATTGGGGAAGGACGCCGCCACGGCGCCGACATAGGGGCTGAGCCAGCGGTTGGTCCGCCCCAGCACCGAATTCTGCTCATGCAACAGGGTCGGCCGCCCCTGGCTCAGCGCCGCCAGCAGGGCCGGGGCCGACGGATAGCCGCCGAAGCCCACCACCACCGACGCATCCAGCCGCTTCAGCGCCTTCCGTGCCTTGAACAGGCCGCGCGCGATGGCCACACCGGCCTTGGCCATCCCGACCGGCCCCCGCCCGGTGGCGGCGTCGAGCGCGATCCGCTCCTCGGCCGGAAAGGCCTGGGCATAGGCCTCGCCCCGGTGATCGGTGGCCAGCACGATCCGCCAGCCGCGCCGGGCCAGCTCGCGCGCCAGCGCCTCGGCCGGGAACATATGCCCGCCGGTCCCCCCGGCGGCGACGACGCAAACCCTCGATGTCACGGCAATATCCGCCCGCGATCCGGCAGGGTGGTCCCCGGCTCATAGGCGCCGGGTCGACGTCGGGTCAGGGCCAGGGCCAGCCCCATGGTCAGCCCCATGGCCAGCATCGACGAGCCGCCATAGCTGATGAAGGGCAGGGTCATCCCCTTGGTCGGGATCAGGTTCAGGTTCACGGCGATATTGATACAGGCCTGCAGGCCGATCAGCATGAACAGGCCCGCCGCCGCGGTCTGCTCGAACGGGTCCGTCAGCTTCATCGCCCGCCGCATCCCGCGCACCACGATGAAGGCGTAGAGCGCGATCATGGCCAGCGACAGGACGAGACCGAACTCCTCCGCCCCGACCGAATAGATGAAGTCGGTGTGCAGGTCGGGCACCGACCGTTTCATCACCCCCTCGCCCACCCCGCGGCCAACCAGACCGCCGGCGCGGATGGCCTCGGAGGCGCGGTCGATCTGGTGGGTGTCCGTCGTCTCGGGCGACAGGAAGCGGCTCAGGCGATCGCGCATGTGGCTGAAGGCGAAATACAGGCCCACGACCCCGGCCGCCCCCGCCGCCGCAAGGGCAGCCACCCATTTCAGCGGCACTCCGGCCATGAAGAAGACGGCCATGAAGGTGGTGGTGATCAGCAGGGTCTGGCCGATGTCGGGCTGGATCAGCAGCAGACCGACGGTCAGGGCCCAGGCCCCGAAGGCGATCGACACGCCCGGCACCCCCTGTGCCTTCTGCGCCTCGGAGAACATCCAGGCGGCAAAAACGATCAGGCCCGGCTTGGCGAACTCCGATGGCTGCAGGCTGAACGGGCCCAGGTTCACCCAACGCGCAGCCCCCTTCACCTCATTGCCGATGAACGGCAGGGCGGCCATCACCACGATGGCGCCGAGCAGGGCCAACAGGGCGATCCGGCGCACGCCGCGCGGCGACAGCAGGGAGATCACCAGCATGGCCGCCGTCCCGCCCGAGGCCCAGACGATCATCCGCCAGGAATAGTGGAAGGGGTCCGAGATCGACTCATCGGCGAGGATGGCGGCCGGGCTGGAGGCGAAACTCAGGGCCACGCCGAGCCCGACCAGGGTCAGGGCCGCAGCCAGCAGGCCGCGATCGACCGTCCAGAACCATTTGGCGATGGCGCTCTGGTCGTTGCGCGAAAAGGCGGGGCTGTAGTCGTGCGCGGTCATGGTTCGCTAACCATGCCCTGAAGGCGTAGCCCCGAGGTTAAGAACGGCGGCGCGGAAGGCCTCGCCCCGTGCCTCGAAGTCGGGATACTGGTCGAAACTGGCGGCGGCGGGGCTGAGCAGCACCACCGCCTCGCGCCCGGTGGCGGCGGCAGCTTCCGCGGCGGCCTGCACGGCCGAGGTCATATCGCCGCTGATCCGGTGCGGGGTGTCACCCAACCGGGCGGCGAACGGCCCGGCGGCCTCGCCGATCAGAAAGGCCTCGACCACGCGCGGGAACAGGTCCTCAAGCTCGTCGATCCCCCCCGCCTTGGCCCGCCCGCCGGCGATCCAGAAGCTGCGCTCATAGGACGACAGCGCCTGCCGCGCCGCATCGGCATTGGTGGCCTTGGAATCGTTGATGAAGCGGACCTTGCCGAGGGTGCCCACGTGCTCCATCCGGTGGGCGAGGCCGGGGAAGGTCATCAGGCCCTGGACGGCGTCGTCATGCGAGACCCCGACGGCGCGGGCGGCCGTATAGGCGAAGGCGGCGTTCTGGGCGTTGTGGCGGCCGGGGAGTGAGCGGGCCGCAGCAAGATCGATGGTCTCACCCTCGGCCCTCAGCCGCCCGTCCGAGGCCTGGATGTCCGCAGGCGCTCCGCCGGTCGATACGGTACGGGCACCAACCAGAGCCGCGGCAATGCCCCTGCCCCATTCCTCATCCACCCCGACCAGCGACAGGCCCGCATGGGCAAAGATCCGCGCCTTGGCGGCGACATAACCCTCCATCCCGCCATGCCGGTCGAGATGGTCCGGCGAAATGTTGGTCAGGATCGCCACATCCGGCGCAAAGCCGGTCGTCAGGTCCAGCTGGTAGCTCGACACCTCGATCACATAGACCCCCACCTCGGCCGGCGCCGGCAGGGCGAGCACGCCGATGCCGATATTGCCGCCGACAGCGACCTTCAGCCCGGCCTGTTTCAGCACCCAGCCGATCAGGGCGGTGGTGGTGGACTTCCCGTTCGTACCGGTGATGGCGATGACCTTCGGCCGCACCGTCCCGGGCGTCCGCGCCATGGCGCGGGCGAACAGCTCGATGTCGCCGATGATCTCGACGCCCGCCGCCTTCGCCCTGTCGACGGTCCAGTGCGGCTTCGGATGGGTCAGGGGCGCGCCGGGCGACAGGACCAGGGCGGCGAACTGCGACCAGTCGGCCCGGCTCAGATCCTCGACCGCGAAGCCCTCGGCCTCGGCCTGCATCCGCCCCGAGACGCCGTCGTCCCACAGGATGGGGATGGCGCCCCCGGCGTGCAGCGCGCGGGCCGCCGTGATCCCCGACCGTCCGAGGCCGAAGACGGCGACGCGCCGCTCTTCAAATCCGGGGACGGGGATCATGCGCCTAGCGCAGCTTCAGCGTGGCGAGGCCGATCAGGGCCAGCATGGCGGACACGATCCAGAAGCGGATCACCACCGTCGATTCCGGCCAGCCCATCTTTTCGAAATGGTGGTGGATCGGGGCCATCAGGAAGATGCGCTTCTTCGTGGCCTTGAAATAGGCGACCTGGATCATGACCGAGGCGGCCTCGATGACGAACAGGCCGCCGACGATGCCCAGCACCAGCTCATGTTTGGTGGCCACGGCGATGGCACCCAGGGCACCGCCGAGGGCCAGCGAACCGGTGTCGCCCATGAAGATCTTGGCCGGCGGGGCATTGTACCAGAGGAAGCCCGTGCCCGCGCCGATGATGGCCGCCGTGAAGATCGCCAGTTCGCCGGCACCCGGGACGTGGTGGACGCCCAGATAGTCCGAGAAGATGAAGTTGCCGACGAGATAGCTGATGATGCCGAAGGCCCCGGCCGCCATCATGACGGGCACGATCGCCAGGCCGTCGAGGCCGTCGGTCAGGTTCACGGCATTGGAAAAGCCGACCATGGTGAAGGCGGCGAACAGGACATAGAACCAGCCGATATTCAGCAGCACGGCCTTGAAGAACGGGAAGGCGATCGAGGTCTCGAGGTTGGGCGAGGTCGGCGACGCCTTCATCCAGATCACGGTCAGGATGCCGGCGATGATCGAGACGACCACCTGGGCCAGCAGCTTCTGCTTCGACGTCAGCCCGGCCGAGGTCTGTTTCGAAACCTTGGCATAGTCGTCGACGAAGCCCAGCAGGCCGAAGGCTGCGGTCACCCCGGAGACGATCCAGATATAGGGATTGGTCAGGTCGCCCCAGAGGAAGACCGCCACCGCAATGCCCGCGAGGATCATCAGCCCGCCCATGGTCGGGGTGCCGACCTTGGACAGGTGGGAGACCGGGCCATCGGCGCGGATCGGCTGACCCTTGCCCTGTTTGACCCGCATCCAGGCGATGAAGCGGCTGCCCATGGTAACGGCGACAATCATGGCCGTGGCCATGGCCAGCGCCACCCGCACCGTCTGGTACTGGACCAGATTGAGCAGCGGATAGTCCTGCGCGATGTCGGCGTAGTGAAGATAGAGCAGATAGAACATCAGGCAGCCCCTCCCAGAGCAGCAAGAGCCTTGGCGACCAGCGACGCCTTCGATCCGTTGGAACCCTTGACCATGACGATGTCGCCCTGGCCGACCAGCATGGCGGCCTCGGCGGCCAGTTCGGCCGCGGTCTCGCGCCACAGGCCCTGACGCGAGCCGGGCAGGTCATCATAGAGCCGCTTCATCTCCGGCCCGGCGGCATGGACCAGATCCAGCCCCGCCGCCTCGATCGGCCCGGCCAGGCCCTTGTGCAGGGCTTCGGACTGATCACCCAGCTCCAGCATATCGGTCAGGACCACGACCCGGCGCCCGCCAGCGACCGGCAGGGGCCGCGCACCGAGGCTGCGGAACCCCGCCGCCATCGACAGTGGATTGGCGTTGTAGCTCTCGTCGATCAGGGTGAAAGCCCCGCCCGGCGCATGGACCAAAACCGTCTGGCCCCGCCCCGCCAGCGGCTGGAATTCCGACAGGGCCGCCAGGGCCGTGTCCAGCGACACATCCAGCGCGTCCAGCATCAGCAGCACGCAAAGGCTGTTCAGACCCCAGTGGAAGCCCGACTGGGCCAGCTGGAAATCGATGGTCCGCCCGAACAGCTCCGCCCGCACGCGCGCGCCGGTGTCGTGCGGCTGGAAATCGATCAGTCGCGCATCACAGCCGGCACCCGATCCAAAGGTCGCGATCCGCCCCCCGGCCCGACGCGCGCCTGCCTCCAGCACGGCGGCGAAGGCCACGTCGGCATTGAAGATCGCCACGCCGTCGTCTGCGAGCCCCTCGAAGATGGCCGCCTTCTCCGCCGCCACCCCGGCCTCGCCGTCGTCGAAGGCCTCGATATGCACGGGACCGACGGTGGTGACGCAGGCTGCATGCGGCCGCACCATCCTCGACAACGGGGCGATCTCGCCGGGGGCATTCATCCCGATCTCGAACACCGCCCGCTCGGTCGTGCGCGGCATCCGCGACAGGGTCAGGGGCACGCCGATATGGTTGTTGTAGCTCTTGATCGAGGCGTGGGACGGACCCGCCAAATCCAGTCCCGCCTTGATCGCCTGGGTCACACTGGTCTTGCCGACCGAGCCCGTGACCGCGCCGCGCCGGGCCGGGGTCCGGTCCCGCGCCGCCATGCCCAGAGCTTCGAGACCGCGCAGGGTATCGGCCACGACCACCGACGGGCCGCCCTCGACCGGGTGTTCGGTGATCGCCCCCGCCGCGCCGGCGGCAAAGGCGGCGGCCGCAAAATCATGCCCGTCCCGCGCGCCCCTCAGCGCCAGGAACAGGTCGCCCGGCGCGATCTCGCGGCTGTTGTAGGTGATACCCGTGGTCTCGAAGGCTGCGCCGGACAGGGTCCCGCCCGTGGCGGCGACGATCTCGGCAGAGGTCCAGAGGGGTCTGTCAGGCATGGATACGCAGGGCTTCAGCGGCTTCGGTGGCGTCGTCGAAGGGATGGGTCACCCCGCCGACGATCTGTCCCTGCTCATGCCCTTTTCCGGCGATGATCACCACATCTCCCTCGCCCATCATGTCGATCGCCTCGCGGATGGCGGCGCGGCGGTCGCCGATCTCGCGGGCCGAGGGACAGCCGGCCTTCACGGCCTTGCGGATGGCGGCGGGATCCTCGGAGCGGGGATTGTCGTCGGTGACGATGGCGACGTCGGCCAGCCGCCCTGCGATCTCGCCCATCATGGGCCGCTTGGCCCGGTCCCGGTCGCCGCCGGCGCCGAAGACGACGATCAGCCGGCCCGTCGCATGCGGCCGCAGCGCCTTCAGCACCGTCTCCAGTCCGTCGGGCGTATGGGCGTAGTCGACATAGACCTCTCCCCGACCGCTGCCCGGAATCCGTTGCAGACGTCCGTCTGCACCGCTGATCTTCTCCAGGGCGGCCAGCACCCGCTCGGGTGTCTCGCCCGAGGCGATACACAGGCCCGCAGCAACCAGGGCATTCGAGGCCTGGAAGGCCCCGGCCAGCGGCAGCAGGACCTCGTGCAGACTGCCCCGCGCATCAATCGTCAACCGCTGGCCCTCGGGCGTCGCCCGGCGCGCGATCAGCGACAGGTCCCGCCCCCGCTCACCCACCGCCATGATGCCCAGCCCCGACATGATCGAGGCGGCGGCGAAGCTGGAATAGGCGTCGCTGTCCGCGTTCAGCACGGCGGTACGGCCGCGCGGCAGCAGGGTCTCGAACAGCCGCAGCTTGGCGTTGCGATAGCTGGTCATGTCGCCGTGATAGTCGAGGTGGTCCTGGCTCAGATTGGTGAAGGCCGCCGCCTGCAGGGTCACCCCGTCCAGCCGGCGCTGGTCGATGCCATGCGACGAGGCTTCCAGCGCCAGATGGGTGACCCCGTCGGCGGCCAGATCAGCCAGCATCCGCGCCGCGTCGGCGGCATCCGGACTGGTCAGGCCGGGGCCCGTCAACGCCCGGTTAACGTTACCCGTTTGTGCCAAAACCCCGAGGGTCCCCATGCTCGCGGCATGCAGGCCCAGGGCGGCCCAGATCTGGCGGCAGAAGGCGGCGACCGAGGTCTTGCCGTTGGTCCCCGTGACCGCAACGCAGGTCGCGGGCTGGGACCCGTAGAAGCTGCGCGCGGCGATGGCATAGGCGCGGCGCACATCGCCCGAGGTGATCAGCACCGGGGCCAGCCGGATGTCCGTATCCGACGGGGCCAGCACGGCGGCAGCTCCCTGCGACAGGGCCTGCGGAATGAAGGCCCGGCCGTCGGCGGCGCTGCCCGGCAGGGCCACGAACAGCGAGCCCGGCCCGACCTTGCGGCTGTCGGCCGTGACACCGGTGATCATCGGATCGGCCGCCACATCGCGGCGGAGCAGTTCCGACAGTTTGATCGGGGCGGGCCGGGTCGCGCTCATCGCCCGTCCCCTTCCAGGTCCTCGAAGGCCGGAATCCGGTCGCCCAGGGCCGTGCGATAGGGGTCGGCCCGGCGCGCCACGCCGAGGAAGCCGGCGATCCGATCAGCAATGCGTCCGACCGCCGGTGCGGCCACGAAGCCGCCGGTCCGCGGATAGGTCTGGGGCTCGTCGATCAGCACCAGGATCTGGTAGCGGCGCGCGTTGACCGGGCCGTCGGCGGGGAAGACCCCGGCGAAGGTGCCGACCGCATGGGCGGTGTTGTAGCGACCGTTGACCGACTTGTTGGCCGAACCGGTCTTGCCGCCGACCCGCAGGCCCGGTGCCTCGGCCCGGCCGCCCGAGCCGCGCACGACGTTGCGGCGCATCAGGTCCAGCATGATCAGGGAGGTCTCGGGCGAGACGATCTGGCGGCCCCGCACATCCGGCCGGCCGCCCTTGCGCAGCGTCAGGGGGATGAACCGGCCACCGTTGGTCAGGGCCCCCATGGCCGCCGCCATCTGCAGCGGGGTGATCGAAATCCCGTAGCCGAACGACAGCGAGGCCAGGGTCGAGTCCGACCAGTCACCCGGCACGATCGGCGCTTCCGACGGAATCTCGAACGGGGCCCGAGACATCATGCCGAAGCGTTCGAAATAGTCGCGCATCACCCGCGGCCCCATCTCGGTCGACAGGCGCGAGGTGCCGATGTTGGACGAGTGCAGATAGACCTCCTCCAGCGTCATCACCTTGTTCTGGGCGTGGAAGTCGGTGATCCGGCGGCTGCCGATCTTCAGCGCCTCGGAGGCGTCCAGCAGGGTGTTCATGTCAGCCCGGCCGGTGTCGATGGCGGCAGCGACCGTGAAGGTCTTGAACACCGAGCCCATTTCATAGGTGGCGGCGGTGGCCAGGTTGCGCGAGTTGGACGCCGGCCAGCTGGCCATGCCCAGAACCTCGCCCGTCTGGACGTCGGTGATGATGCCGACGGCACCCAGGGCACCCGTGGCGGTCGCAGCGGCGGCCAGCTCATTTTCCAGCACGCCCTGGACGCGCAGGTCGATGGATATCTGGAAGCTCTCGCCGCGAGCGCCCGCCGCACGGATCTCGTCATTGAAGGCGCGCTCGGCGGCCGAGAGGCCGACCCCGCCGGTATCGACACTGCCGACCACATGACGCGCCGACTCGCCCAGCGGATGGACGCGCACATCCTCAGGCTCGAAGGTGACGCCGCCGAGGGCCAGATTGTGGATCGCCACCTTCTCGCGCGGGGTCAGGCGGTTGACCACCAGCAGGCGGCGGTCGCCGTAGAGGGCCGCATCCAGCCGGACCTTCGACACGCGCGGCAGGGCGCGTCGGATCTGTGCTGCGGCCGCCCGGCGATCCCAGACCTGGGCCGGATCGATATAGAGGCCGTAGTGGACGATGTTGGTGGCCAGCAGCGCCCCGTTGCGATCCACCATGTCGGCGCGCACGACCGCATTCGGATGGTTCGAAGCGCCGCTGCCGGCACCGGCTGTCAGCAGGGCCGCGTGCACGGCACCCAGCGTCAGACAGACGAAGGCCGCCGAAAAGGCCGACAGGATCACAAAGATGCGGACCCGCGTGTCCTCCTCGGGCCTTGCATTGGCATGGGCACGGCCGAAGGCATGTTCGACCCACCACATGGCTTCGGTCAGCCAGCGCCAGGAGGGGGTGAAGCGCCGCACGCCCCAGGAAGGCGCCGGTCGCGGCCCCACAAGCGGATCCTGCGCGCTCATCGCTCGATCTCCGTCGCAGGAGCGTCGGGAGCCGGGGCGGTGGCCGGAGCCGCCGCGGTGGTCGGTGCGATGATGACCGGTCGCGGCTCGGGGACCGGAGCCAGGGTCGACAGGCTTCCGACCGTGGCCTGACGGTGCACATCGACCGGACCCAGACCCGCACCCCGCGACAGGGCCTCAAGCCGGTTGGGCTGTTCCAGCCGGGCGACCTCGGCACGCAGCAGACGGACCCGCTGACCGTTGTCACTGATCTGGCGCTCGAGATCCGAGATGCGGGCGCTCTCGCGCGCCGCCGCTGCCTTGGCCAGATAGACCGAGAAGACCATGGCCGCGACCAGCAGCACGCCGATGATCTCGACCCAGCGGACGCCGCGGATCTTCCAGGCGAACAGCCGGTTCAGGGTGACCATGGCCGGACTCATGCGGCGGCCCTCCCCCCGAACACGCCCCAGGGCGCGGCCTCGGTGCGCACGGCGGCGCGCAGCTTGGCCGAACGGGCGCGGGGATTGTCGGCCCGTTCGGCGTCACCGGCCTCGCGCGTTCCCTTGAACGACAGGATGAAGCTGGGCTTGCGGGTCTCGACCGCCACCGGGGCATGGCGCGAGCCGCCGGGGGCGTTGCCCGTGCGCTCGGTCAGGAAGGCCTTGACGATCCGGTCCTCCAGCGAATGGAAGGTCACCACCGCCAGACGTCCGCCCGGCGACAGGGCCGCCTCGGCCGCCTCCAGTCCCTGACGCAGCTGTCCCAGTTCGTCGTTCACGGCGATACGCAGCGCCTGAAACACGCGCGTGGCCGGATGGATCGGCGCGCCGCGGCGTCCGCCCAGCGCCTTCTCGACCACCTCGGCCAGATCCAGGGTGCGCTCGAACGGCCGTTCGGCCCGGCGCCGCAGGATGGCGGTGGCCACCCGGCCCGACTGACGCTCGTCGCCATACAGTTTGAAGATGTGGGCCATCGGCCCGTGGTCCCAGCCGTTGACGATGTCAGCGGCGGTCTCCCCCTCGTCGCCCATCCGCATGTCCAGCGGACCGTCGCGCATGAAGGAGAAGCCGCGCTCGGCCTGGTCCAGCTGCATCGAGGAGACGCCGATATCGAACACCACCCCGTCCAGCCGGGCCTCGCCACTGTCGGCAAAGGCCCCGGCCAGCCCGGAGAAGGGCGTGCGCACCAGCCGGAATTTGCCCGGATAGTCGTTGGCCACGGCCTCGGCGTGCGGCTGCACCGTCGGATCGCGATCCAGGGCGATGACCGTCGCCCCGGTCGCCAGAATGGCGCGCGTATAGCCGCCGGCCCCGAAGGTCGCGTCGATGATCACGTCGCCGGCGCGCGGGGCCAGGGCCTCCATGACCTCGGCGAGCAGGACGGGGGCGTGGGGCGACGTCATCCGCCCTCCCCGTTCATCACCTGCCGGGCCAGGGCGCGGCGGGCATTCCGGCGGGCGTTCCAGCGTGCCCGGTCCCAGATCTGGAAGCGCGGCCCGAGGCCGACGATGACCACATCCTCGCCCAGTCCGGCGTCGAGGCACAGACTTTCGGGCAGGGTGATCCGGCCGCCGCCGTCGTACGAAAGGGGGCGCTGGCCGGCGTAAAAGGTCTCTTCCAGGGCGGTGCGCCTGTCACTGCCGAACGGCAGGGCCTCGATCCGGGCGACATATTCGGCCATCAGCCGGTCGCCGCCGGCCTCAAGGCAGTCATCGGCCAGGGCAAAGAAGCAGAAGACGCCGTGCTCGGCGCCATTGTCGGCGGTGCGGAACTCCTGCGGGATCAGCAGGCGCCGCTTGCCGTCCAATTGTTTCTCGTAGGTCGAGAGAAACACGCCCTGCCCCAACTCGGACCCTTCGGTCCGCCCCTCTGATCCCCGTGAACGTCACGCGGCGCACACCAACCCCGCGCCAGACATCTGGGATAGCATGGGATGAAATGGGTCTCAATGGGATTAGTTGACGCCGGTTAACCTCAATTGCGGCAAGTAGAGCTGCGGGAACGTGAACAGAAACAGAACATCCTCAGTATCAACAGCCTGTGGACCAATCCTGCGCCGCATTGCGGGCCAAGGGGTTAACAGGAGCGGGATGGGCCGGCACCGGTCCCGGGGCCCGACATGACGCGCCCCGCGCTCAAGCAGCGAGCCGCCGCGCGGCGACCCCCCGATCAAGTCGGAGGATGACGACGCGCTCAAGCAGCGAGCCGCCGCGCGGCGAGCGTTAGCGCCCCAAAAACAATGTCAGACGGCCTGTAAGCCGGGTTCTGTACCGCCCGAAAGCGGTGACGATCATTCCTCTGGACCGCCCGTTGCCGGACGGTTCTCGCGACCTACCCGGATGCCTCGGGCGGTGAACCCTGCGAGCAAGCTCGCGCGACATCCCTATTCGGTCTTGCTCCAGGCGGGGCTTGCCATGCCGTCCCTGTTGCCAGGCACGCGGTGGGCTCTTACCCCACCCTTTCACCCTTACCGGTCCCGCAGGTCCGGAGGTTTGCTTTCTGTGGCGCTATCCCTCGGGTCACCCCGGGCGGGAGTTACCCGCCGCCTCTTCACCGTGGAGCCCGGACTTTCCTCGACGGAGCAAGCCCCGCCGCGACCGCCCGGCCGTCTGACGGGCGGACAGATGGGCCGGATGAGGGTTGGCGTCAAATTCTCCCTCCCCTTCATGGGGAGGGTGGCTGTCGCGCAGCGACAGACGGGTGGGGAACCGCCGCACGGTTCTCCCTCCCCACTTCGGGGGAGGGAGAACGCGATGGTCAGTTCAACACCCCGGTCACGCTCTCCGCCGTCGCCAGCTGGAGCACACCCATCAGGGTCGCGCGCGTCTCACCGTCGGCGATCCCGTCCACCTGCCCCGGTCGCCAGTGGCGCTGGAAGGCCTCGACGGTCAGGCGGGTCGCCTCGTCATAGGTCCCGCCGGGCGTCAGGGCATAGCCCAGCCGGTGCAGGCCGGCGCGCAGCACGATCACCCCCAGCCCCTCGTCGCCGACGCCGAGAGGCACGCCAAGCGCCGCGATCCGCTCCGGCGCCGGTTCGAACCACAGGCCGTGTCCGACCGAGGCCAGCCTCTTCCACGGAAACCGCTCGCCGGGATCCTGTTTGCGCTCGGGGGCCAGGTCGGAGTGGCCGATGATGCGGGCGTCCGGAATGGTCCAGCGGCTGCGGATGTCGCTGACCAGGCTGATTACCGCGTCGATCTGGACATTCGGGAAGTCGCGATAGCCGAACTCATGGCCCGGATTGACGATCTCGATACCGATGGAGGCGGCGTTGCAGTCGGTCTCGCCCTGCCAGCCGCCCCTGCCCGCGTGCCAGGCGCGGCGCTCCTCGGCGACCAGCCGCAGGATCGAACCGTCCTCGTCGACGACATAGTGGGCCGAAACCTTCGCCTCGGGGTCACGCAGGCGAGCAACCGCCTCATCGGCCGTACGCATGCCCGTATAGTGCAGCACCAGCATGTCGGGCGGGCCGCGGCGGGCGTCGAAATTGGGGGACGGAAGGTCCTTCACGGTCAGCACGGCGTGACTTACCGGCCCGGCCGCTCCCAGCCATAGGCGACCCAGGCACCGTCGACCTTGTGCGCCTCGATCACATCATCGGCGCGGCGGGTGCGCAGGACAGCCTTGCGGCGCGCACCCATGGCCAGGCCGGCGAAGAAGACCAGGACAGCGGCGAACAGGGCGATGACGGCCACGGCGACTGCGGTGAACACGGCCAGCACAGCGCCCACCGCCATGGCCACGACGGTTGCGATCACGCCGCCCAGCCACATCACGGACGCCAGCAGCCCGTTCGACGGGCGGCGGTTGGAGGGGCCGAAGATCAGACGATCGGACTGGGTCATCAATTCACCTTCACGGACGCTGGAAACAACGCCGAAACCTCAATGTCGGTCCACACGGATGAACGGTCAATGACCGGCCCCTTCACAGGCGAGTGTTCGGCCTCAATAGGGCTGGTCCGCCAGCACCGAAGCGCCTGAAGCACGGGCCCGCTCGGTCTGGATGCGGCGAACGGTCGCCTCGGCGGCCGGGTCGTTCATGACCCCGCCGATCCCGACCAGAACCCGGGCCGCCTCGCCCGAGACGCCGAACGCCTGCGACAGGGCCTCGAACGGTGAGCTGGCTTCCGGATAGCGTTTGAACCGCACCGAATCCCCTTCCGGAATACGGGCCAGTTCGCGCGCCTTGGCGATGGCCTCCTCGAGGCCGCCGAGCTGGTCGACCAGGCCGATCTGCTTGGCCTGGGCACCGGTCCAGACGCGGCCGCGGGCGATCTCGCGCACCCGGGCGGGCGGCAGACGACGACCCGCCGCGACGCGGGCGATGAACTCCTCATAGGTGCGGTCGATCTGGGCCGCATAGGCCGCGCGCTGCGCCGGGCTGAACGCCTGCGACGGCGAGAAGGCATCGGCATAGTCACCGCCGACCGACAGGCTGCGCATGTCGACCCCGAAACGGCCAAGCGCATCGGCCAGAACAAACTTGCCGCCATAGACGCCGATCGAGCCGGTCAGGGTCGAGGGCTGGGCCACGATCCAGTTGGCTTCCGAGCTGATCCAGTAGCCGCCCGAGGCCGCATAATCGCCCATCGACACCACCACCGGCTTGCCAGCCGCCTTGGCCGCGCGAACCGCTGCCAGGATCTGCTCAGACGCCTCGGGCGAGCCGCCCGGCGAGGAGACGCGGAAGACGATGGCCTTGACGCTGTCATCCTCGATCGCGTCGTAGAGGGCCTCTGCGAGATCGTCCGACAGGATCGCGGAACCGCCGCCGAACGGGTCGGCACTGCCGCCGCCGCCGGTCATGATGGCACCTTCGCCGCCGACGATGGCGATGGCGCTGCGGCCGGACCCCGCGCGTGCGCCCTGCGAGGACGAATAGTCGGAGAATTCCATGATCTCGGCCCCGCGGCCGGCCCGGCGTCTGGCCTCGGCCTCGGCCTCCTCGACCTGGCCGATCTTGTCGATCAGGCGGCGCTGCAACGCCTGGGCCGACGAATGGGGACCCGCCTCAATGGCCGCCCGCAAGGCCGCCGGCGTCACCCGCCGGTCCTGCGCCGCATTGGCGATGGCCGAGGTGTAGATCGACGTCATCCAGGCCGTCATCGCCTCGCGATGCGCCGGCGTATAGTCGCTCTCGGTGTATTCATTGACCGCGTTCTTGTACTCGTAGCGCTGCTCGAACTCGGCGTTGACGCCGTATTTGTCGAAGGCGCGACCGAGGAAGAGGCTGTCGGACGAGAAGCCCGCCAGCTGGAAACCGGCCGTGTTCTGCATCCACAACTCGGACGCCGAGGCCCCGATCATATAGCTGGAGACCGTGGCTCCGACGGGCTGGAAGCCCTGGCTGTGGGCGAGGACGACCTTGCCCGAGGCGCGGAAGCGGCGGATGGCCTGGCGAATCTCGTCGGCGGCCGCCGGGGTGATCCCGGCCTCCGGCAGGCGGATCAGCAGGACCTTGACCCGATCATCCTTCCCGGCCTGGGCCAGGGTGTCGACGATCTGCACGGTCGAGAGACCCGAACCGCCAAAGATGGCGAACGGATTGTTCGGGACCTGGTCGGTGACGCCCTCACGCAGGTCCAGTTCCAGCACCGTATTGCGCGGAGTCGGTTCCTCGGACGACGCAGAGCCGATCGCGACCGCGATGAAGACGAACGGCACCACGACCAGGAAGAGGAACATCCCGGCGAAAACACCGAGCACGGTCAGGAAAAACTGCTTCATGGCGAGGGGAGTCGTCCGGAGCACGGGCCGGGTCGTGGCCGCGTATGACCATAGGGCGGCAGACTGCTCCGTCAAATGAACGTCCCGTAACGCGCGAGCCGCGTCGCAGCATCGCATGCTGCAACGCAACGACCGCGATTGATGGCCGGTCCCGAAACCCCTATATGGGCTGTCTGCGAGCGGGGGCCGAACGCCCCGCGTCACATCCGGACCGCACTCCCCATGCTGGTCACCCTGATGAAGGCCAAGCTGCACCGCGCGACGGTGACCCAGGCCGACCTGGACTATGAAGGCTCGATCGCCATCGACGCCGACCTGCTGGATGCCGCCGGCATCTTTCCGCACGAACAGGTTGATGTGCTGAACATCACCAACGGCGCGCGCTTCACCACCTATGCCATCGAGGCCCCGCGCGGATCGAAGGTCATCGGCGTCAACGGCGCCGCCGCCCGTCTGGTCCAGAAGAACGACAAGGTCATCGTCGTGACCTACGGCCAGATGCCCGAGGAAGAGGCCCGCCAGTGGTCCCCGACCGTGGTCCTGCTGGACGACGCCAACGAGATCAAACGCGCGGCTTGACGGCGGCCGGGTTCCGGCCTCCCCTCCGCTTCCGGAGGATGATCATGGAACGCACCATTCGCGCCGTCCGCTGGCCCCTTTACGGTGCCTTTGTGCTCGCCTCCGTCGTCGCGACGATGCTGGCCTTTCCGATCGGGCTGACGTCGCTCGGCCTGGAGCCGAATGACGTGACCTTCCTGCCGCTCTCCATCACCGGCCTGCCCTGGAGCGGGCCACTGTTCTGGATGGAGCTGGATTCCGTCACCCGACTGGCCATCGCCCTGGTTGCCAATGTGCTGAACCTGGCCCTTGGCCTGATGCTGGCCCGCGGGAGCGATTGAGCGGTGATTGGTGATTGGTGATTGGGATCAGGCGGCAAACGCCGTTGCCTCAACCACCCGCCACCAACCACCAACCACCCGCTTCACGCTCAGCGGTTCAGATCATACACCCCGGTGATGTCGATCCGCACCGTCAGCTGGCCGGCGGCGACCGGGGTCGAACCACCGGAATCCATGGCCATCTCCGCGCGGGCGAACATCACCGGCGGCTGGGGCGCATAGCCGCCGCCTTCCGACAGCGAGCGGATGCCCGCCAGTTCAACGCCCAGGGCCTGGGCATAGAGGGCCGCCTTGGCCTGCAGATTGCGCACGGCGATCTGCCGGGCCTGATTCTCGGCCGCCGACGGATCCTTGAGGCCGAAGCCGATGCCATTGATCTGGTTGACGCCCGCCGCAACCACGGCGTCGGCGGTCGTCCCGACCCTGGTCAGATCATTGATGATCACCGTCACCTGGTTCGAGGCCTGGTAGCCGCGCAGCCGCGGCGGCTCGTTCTGGACATAGTCATACTGGGCCGACAGGTTCAGGCCCGAGGTCTGGACGTCGCGGGCCTCGATCCCGGCGCGGCGCAGGGCGGCCATCACCTGGTTCATCCGCGTCGCATTCATCTGCATGGCCTCGGCGGCCGTCGTCGCCTCGGTCACGACGCCGAAGCTGATGGTCGCCATGTCCGGCGCGGTCCGGACCTCGCCATAGGCCGACAGGTTAAGGGCCGGCGGGGCGGCCATGGTGTGCATCATCATCGGCGCGCCGCCCTCGGGGTGCGACTGGGCGTGCGCGGCCGGGGCGGCGGCGAACAGGGCGGCAGCGGCCATCATGGCACCGCTCAGCATCAGCGCACGGTTCGACAGGGCCGGAGAGGCGGAAACTCGGGCGGCGGCGTTGGAACGGATCATCTCGTCAGGACTCCTGGAAGCGGGCAGCGGGGGTTGCAACCGAAGCTGGGCGACAACCATGGCACCACCTTGACCCTTTTCACCTGAATGAACGCGCGAACGCCCCTGGCAGGTTCCATTCATCGGCGTGAATTCGACGACACACTGGCGGCAGGCGGATGGCGCTTGGCAATGCGCGGGCCCGCCTGCTAGGCCGAACCGTCGTCCCGGAGGGCGCGTAGCTCAATGGTTAGAGCCGACCGCTCATAACGGTCTGGTTGGGGGTTCGAGTCCCTCCGCGCCTACCACCTTCATGAAAACGGCCCCGGACGCGGAGCGCCGGGGCCGTCTTCGGGGAGTCTGGAGCGGGCTCCGATCAGCGTCTGAACAGGCCGCCACCGCGCCAGCGGTCGTCACCCCGATGGCGCTCGTCGCGGACATAGCGACCTTCACGGGTGTAGTAGCCGATGCCGCTCTGGTATTCGCGATAGCCTTCCAGCTGATAGCCGTCGTCCTGGTAGGGCAGGCCCAGCATGCCGTCCTCGTCTTCCCACCAGTTCTGCGGATAGGCCCCGTACATGCATTCCCAGCCGTCGCCGCCGCGCCAGTAGGGCTCGTAGCGGCCGCGATAGCGGTCGCGGAACTGGGCGCGGCACAGGAACTGGGACCAGACCCGGTTGCCCTCGGCTTCGACGTTGGCGCGGCCCTCCGCATAGATGACCTCGCGGACGCCCGCGAAGACATTGTCCGTCACCACAGCATTGCCCGAGGCAGCGGCGACACCGACGGTCGAGGCCCGGATGCGGCTGTTGGAGAGGTTCAGCTCGCCATTATAGAGGACCACGCCCTTGTCGGACCGGCCGATACGGCTGTTGGTGATGGCGACCGAAGCCCCCTCGATGGCCACGCCCTCGACATAGCCGAGGACGGCCGTGTTCTCGATCTCGACCCGGCCGTAGTCGCGGCCCGAACGAATGACGATCCCGATCGAACGCGGTCCGAAGGCATTGGGCGAGCCCGTGCCCTTCAGGGTCACGGCGGACAGGCGCGAGGTCTGGCCGGCCCCGGGGACCATTTCCAGTCCGGACTGGGCACCGGTGACCGCCAGTTCATGGGCGGTCAGCACGGCGCCGTCGGCGACGATCGCAGGGGCGATGGTCTGGGCGTCGATGATGGTGTCACGGATGTCGATCAGGCCGCCGTCGGCATAGATGGCCGCCTCGTCGCCCGCATGGCGGAAGCCGACGCGGTTCATGACGATCTCGGCACCGTAGCTGACGATACAGGCGGCATCGCCGGCGCGCGGCGAGGCGAACAGCATGTCGCGGATCTCGACCCGCACGCCCTGGGACACGGTCATGCAGGGCAGGCCGTCGGGAGCCATCAGGGTCGGCTCGGGGTTGCTGCCCCAGGTGCGCGGATCAAAGCCGCCCTCGCCGATGATGGTCATCGGCTTGTCGATGTTCAGCCAGCCGACACAGGCTCCGCCGCGGGCGCGGATGACCAGGGTGCCGCCGGGGCGCACGCGCCGCACGGCGTCCTCGACCCCGCCGGTACCGGGATTGCCGCCGCAGTCGATCAGGACGATCTCCTCGCCGCCCGACCGATAGGGTGCGGGCCGCCAGTCGGGGCGGTGCTGGCCATAGTCATAGCGGCGGTGTTGTGCACGCCGGCTGCGCGATCCGCGCGTCGGCGGGTCCAGCAGGACGCCGAAATTGGGGCGCGTCTGGCTTTCAACCTTGGCGGCGACCTGGGCGTGGGCCGGTCCATCGCCCATGGCGAAGGCGGTGACGGCCACTGCGATGGCGGCGACGCCGCCGATCAGGCCTAGGGCGGTGCGGTGAGAGGTGCGGTGGGTGATCATGCTTCCGCCCTCCTTAGCGGCGCTGCTGCGAACGGGAGACCTGGGCCAGCACCGCCTGCAGACGGCCGGCCGAGGGGCCGAAGCCGGACAGGGCGGAGTCGATGCGGAAGGCTACGGCCTGGGCCTTGTCCTGGTCCGCCACGCCCGCGACGCCGAGGGCGAAATAGCTCGACATGGCGAATTTGGCTTCCGGGCTGCCCTGACGCGCGGCTTCCTCGAACCATTTGAAGGCACGGGCATAGTCGGCGGGCAGGCCGACGCCCTCGGCGTACATGACCGCCAGCACCAGCTGGGCCTCGGACGAGCCGTTGATGGCCGCCATCTGGATGGCGCGGACGCGTTCCAGCCAGGACAGCCGGCCCTCCATCGGGAAGCCCAGCATGGCTTCCAGCGTCTCGACCTGACGTTTGGACAGGTCCTCCGGCCGCAGGGCGACCGTATCGGAGATGCCGAGATAGCGCAGGGCCCGGCCGACGTGCAGGAACGGCAGCTCTGTGGCCATCCGCCCGAGGGCATATTCATAGGCGTCGCCGCGCGGACGGCTCTCGTCCGAGAAGGGCACGCCGGAGCGCGGTGCGAGGTTCGGATAGAATTCGAACGGCGGCGTCCATTGACGCGCCTTGGTCTCGACGAAGCCCTGGTACTGGCCGCGGCTGGGGGCCGAGCGCTCGAAATCCTTCAGCAGGACATAGGCCCCGACATCGCCGGTCTGCACCGCCAGATAGTTGTAGAGATAGGCGTCGACATCGTTGCGCTGGAACAGGTTGGTTGCCGCGTAATAGCCGCGACGGTTGCGGTCGCGGCTGTTGCCGCCCGCATTGCGGCCCCAGGCCTCGCGGGCCTCGCGATTGTCCTCGGGCTCGCCGAACGGGCCGTACAGGCCGTCGTGGAGTCGCGCCAGGGTGCGGTAGCCATAGGCGTCCCGGGTCGACAGGATGTAGATGACGCGGTCGCGCACCGCCTCCTGCTCTTCCCGCGTCATCTGGCCCAGCTGGCGATCCAGCCGTTGATAGGCCGTGTGACGCTCCCAGGCGCGGCAATCGTCGTATCGCGACAAGGGCCGCCAGCCGCCGAAGCCGCCTCGGTCGACGCGGTTGATCGGGGCATAGCCCTCGTCATTGGCCAGCGCCATGGCGTACCAGGTGGCGCTCTCGATCGGATCTTCGATGTTCTTGTCCGTCGCCCGGACCGCCGCATAGCGGCCGCCCAGCTCCAGCTGGGCAAAGAAGTCGCCGCGGAAGGCCGCGCGCCGCAAGGCCCGCAGCCCCGTTTCCTGGGCGTTGAACTCGGATCCGGTGAGCGACGCCGGACGCGGGCAGGCGTTGGAGGCCGCGTCATTGCGCTGCCAGAACTGCACGCCGTTACCGCCGCCGCTGTTGCCGCACGAGACCATGCCGACCGCAGTCAGGGCCAGCACGCCGGCGACCGCTGCGATCGCTACGGGACCACGACCCCGACCGAAACGGGAGCCGCCTTCCTGGTTGGATCGACCCTCGCTCATACTCCCCCTCGCGCAACTATAGACGGGCAGCCTCAAGCCCAGCGCGTAACTTGCGCGACGCTGACAGTCCGGCCCCGTTAACCTTCTGTCAAGGTAAACGCCGGTTTGCGATAAAGCGTTGCCGCAGCGCGGCCTTTTTGTGACTCCAAGTTAGTTTTCCACGGGAATCAGCGGGTTGCGAACTCGCCTCTCGGGGGAAAACCGGCCTCTCGCCAGTCGGACGACGGCTCCCTATATGGGTCGGACGGACCCTGGAGACCCTTGATGGCCTATGCCGCCCGCGACGATCGACCTGCCGACAAGGCCGCCCGTTATGCCGAGGTCGAGGCCGAAATTCTGGCGGTTCTGGACGGCGAACCCAACCGGATTGCCCGCATGGCCACCGTTGCCTCCATGCTCGCAGATGCCTTTCCGGTCTTTTTCTGGACCGGCTTCTACATCGTGGACCCGGACAGGTCCGATGAACTGGTGGTCGGCCCGTATCAGGGCACCCTCGGTTGCCTGCGAATCGCCTTCGGCCGCGGCGTCTGCGGCACGGCGGCCCGGGAGCGCGCCACGCAGATCGTCGCCGACGTCCACGCCTTCCCCGGCCACATCGCCTGCGACAGCCGGTCGGCCAGCGAGATTGTGGTCCCCGTGCTCGACGCTTCGGGTGTGCTGATCGCCGTCTTCGACGTCGACGCCACCGAGATCTCGGCATTCGACGCCGTGGACGCCCAGGCGCTCGAACGGTTGATGGCGCGGGTCTTCGCCGCCTGACGGCCGTCGACCCGGCTTCGTTCGGGTCCGGTTTCAGACTATTCAGGCAATTCAGACCGTTTTTTCCGGAGCCTCCCATGTCCCGAAGCGTGATCGCCGTCACAGGAGGCCATGGCGTTCTTGGCCGCGCCGTCGTCGAGGCCGCCCTGGCTGACGGGCTCCGGGTTGCGGTGATCGACCACGCCCCAGGCCAGGGGGCACCCGAAGGCGTGCTCGAACTGGGCGGCGTCGACCTGACCGATCCGGCCTCGGCGACGAAGGCCGTCGATGCCGTGGCGGCGCATTTCGGACGACTGGACGCCCTGCTCAACATCGCCGGCGGCTTCGTCTGGCAAACGACAGAAGACCCCGAACCGGCCTGGGCGAGGATGTTCGCCCTCAACGTCACCACCGCCCTGAACGCCAGCCGCGCCGCCCTGCCCCATCTCAAGGCCTCGGCCGAGGGCCGGATCATCAACGTCGGGGCCAATGCCGCCCTGAAGAGCGCGGCCGGCATGGGGGCCTATGCCGCGTCCAAGGCCGGCGTCCACCGCCTGACCGAAAGCCTGGCCGAGGAACTCAAGGACACGGCGGTAACCGTCAACGCCGTCCTGCCCTCGATTCTCGATACCGCCCAGAACCGCAAGGACATGCCCGACGCCGATCCGGCCAGATGGGTGGCCCCCGCCGACCTCGCCCGCGTCATGCTGTTCCTCGCCTCGCCCGAAAGCCGCGCCATCACCGGGGCGCTGATCCCGGTCACGGGCAAGGTCTGATGAACGTTTTTCTCTCCGATCATCCCGGCGAAAGCCGGGACCCAGTCCTGTCCAGCCTGACGCCGGCGTGTCAGGACCTGAGCAACGGTCAAACGTCCGAAGTCACATCACCCAAAGCACTGGGTCCCGGCTTTCGCCGGGATGAGCGGCAATGAATAGCGAACTCACCCGTTCGGTCCTGTATCTGCCGGCCAGCAATCCGAGGGCGATCGAAAAGGCCCGCGGCCTGAACCCCGACGCCGTCATTCTCGACCTCGAGGACGCGGTGGCCCCCGATGCCAAGGCCGAGGCGCGGCAGGCCGCCGTCGCGGCCCTGAAAACGGGCGGGTTCAACAACCGCATCGGCGTCCGGATCAACGGACTCGACACGCCCTGGGGTGCCGACGACCTGGCCGCCCTCGCCGGTCTCACCCCCGATTTCGTGGTCGCCCCCAAGATCGAGAGCGCCGAGGCCGTCCGTGCGGTCGCCGCCCGCCTCCCCGCCGACGTCGATCTGTGGATCATGGTCGAGACCCCGCTGTCGGTGCTGCGGCTCGACTCCATCGCCGGCGCGGGTGCACCGCTGGCAGCCCTGATGCTGGGCATCAATGATTTCCGCGAACAGATGAACCTGGTCCTCGGCCCGGACCGCGAGCCGCTCAAGCCCTGGCTCGCCGCCGTCGTTGCCGCCGCGCGAGGCCACGGCCTGCTGGCCATCGACGGCGTGGTCAATGCCACCGACGACGCCGACCGGCTCCGGACCGAATGCCTGCAGGGCCGCGCCTTCGGCTTCGACGGCAAGAGCCTGATCCATCCGTCCCAGATCGAGGCCGCCAACACCGCCTTCTCCCCCTCGGCGGAAGAGGTCGCCCGGGCCCGTGAGGTCGTCGCCGCCTTCGCCTCGGCCGACGCCGAGGGCAAGGGCGCGATCCGCGTCGGCTACCGCATGGTCGAACGCCTCCACCTCGACGCCGCCCACCGCCTTCTGGCCCGTCACGCAGCGGCCTCGACGCCGTCCGATCCCGGGCCTATCTAGTCACTCCAGAAAAAACAGACTCCGGCGACCCGCCCTCAAGCAGCGAGCGGCCGCGCCGCGAGCGATAGGGCCCCGCCTCTTATGTCCCATGCCGTCATCGCCGCCACCGGCCTGTTCACCCCCGAACAGTCGATCTCCAACGCCGAGCTGGTCGCCGCCTACAATGCCTATGCCGAGCGGTTCAACGCCGACCACGCCGCCGAAATCGCCGAGGGTGATGTCGCCGCCCTGACCCCCTCCTCGGTCGAGTTCATCGAAAAGGCCTCGGGCATCAAGAGCCGCTTCGTGCTCGACAAGGCCGGCGTCCTCGACCCCGCCCGCATGGCGCCGAACATCCCCGAACGCGCCGACGAAGACCTGTCGATCATGGCCGAAATGGCCGTCGCCGCCGCCCGTCAGGCCATCGCCGCCTGGGGCAAGCCGGTCTCGGAGATCGGGGCCGTACTCTGCGCCGCCTCCAACATGCCGCGCCCCTATCCGGCCCTGTCGATCGAGGTCCAGCAGGCCCTGGGCATCGAGGGCTTCGCCTTCGACATGAACGTTGCCTGCTCCTCGGCCACCTTCGGCATCAAGACCGCCGCCGACTTCATCGCCTCCGGCTCGGTCAAGGCCGTGCTCATGGTCAATCCGGAGGTCTGCTCGGCCCACCTGAACTTCAGGGACCGCGACAGCCATTTCATCTTCGGCGACGTCGCCACGGCGGTGATCGTGGAGGCGTCCGACCAGGCCGCGCCCGGCGGCTGGGACATCATCGGCACCCGGTTGAAGACCGTCTTCTCCAACAACATTCGCAACAATTTCGGCTTCCTGAACAACGCCGCCCCGGAAGGCATCGGCGCGCCCGACAAACTGTTCATCCAGCAGGGCCGCAAGGTCTTCAAGGACGTGGTTCCGATGGTCTCGGACATGATCGTCGACCACGCAAAAGACCTCGGCATCGACCCCGCGACCCTCAAGCGGATGTGGCTGCACCAGGCCAATATCAACATGAACCAGTTCATCGGCCGCAAGGTGCTGGGCCGCGACCCGACGCCGGACGAGAACGTCATCATCCTCGACGAATACGCCAACACCTCCTCGGCCGGCTCGATCATCGCCTTCCACCTGCGCCAGCAGGACATGGCCCCCGGCGACACCGGCCTGATCTGCAGCTTCGGGGCCGGCTATTCCGCCGGGACCGTCTTCGTGCGGAAGCGCGGCTGATGGTCGACCGCAGCGATATCGGCGCTGTCGTCGACGCCATGTACGCCTGCATCTCCGGCCCCGCCGGACCGCGCGACTGGACCACCCAGCGCGAGATATTCCACCCCGACAGCCGTCAGGCCCGCACCGGCCTCGACGCCGAAGGCCGCCCGACCATGATCGTCATGGGCCGCGAGGCCTATGTGGCCAATGTCACGCCCTTCTTCGCGGAGAACGGCTTCTTCGAGGTCGAGATCAGCCGCCGGATCAGCGAGTTCGGCAACATGGCCCACGTCTGGTCCGTCTATGAGGCCCGCACCCGGCCCGAGGACGTCGAGCCCGAGCGCCGCGGGATCAATTCGATCCAGCTGTGCCGGGGCCCGGACGGCCTGTGGTCCATCCTGCACATGATCTGGGACAACGAGCGTCCCGGTCTCAGGGCGTCGGCGTAGCCGCCACCGCGGCCGGGACCGCCGCCACCGGCGGATTGGCCGGCTTCGTCGCCTTCCACTCCATCGCCATGCGGATGCGGTTCTCGACCGAGGGGTGGTCGTAGAACAGGATTTCCTCGATCACGGTCGGCGACGGCGCGCGATACTCCGCCGTCTTGATCAGGGCCTTGGCCAGACCGTCGGGCTCATTGGCGTGAATCAGCGAGAACTCATCGGCGTCGGATTCGATCACCCGGATCATGGTGTTGGTCACCGGCGTCAGCAGCAGGCCGATCACCGCCGCGATCGCCGCCAGCACCGGCAGGCCCGCCGGGTCGGAGATATCCCCTACCCGGTTCGCGCCCAGCAGCCGCTTCGCCACGGGGAACAACCGGTCGATCAGCCAGAAGACGATTGCCGCCAGCAGGATCAGGACCCCGGTCATCCATAGCGAATGCATATGGACATAGTGGCCCATCTCATGGCCCACGACCCCGCGCACCTCGGCCAGATCGGCCCCCTTGGCGAACATCACATCGCTCATCGCCACCCGCGCCGAGCCGAACAGGCCCGAGACATTGGCGGTATAGCGGTCCGACTGTTTCGAGCCGTCATAGATGAAGATCTTGTCGTCCGGCGTTCCGGTCTGTTGCGCCAGCTCCACCACGGCATCCCGCATCGGCCCGTCCGGGGCCGGGGTGTAGTCGTTGAACAGGGGCTCGACCAGGATCGGTGAGACGATCAGCATGAAGACCACGGCCAGGGCCGTCAGCCCCGCCCCCCAGGCCCACCACAGCCGCCGCGCATGGCGGATGATGAAATACAGGCCGACGATCAGCAGGCCGGCGAACACGGTCGAGATCGCCGTGCCCAGCGCAGCCTCCCCCAGCCAGCCGGCCAGCGGCTGACTGGTCAGCCCATACTGGGTCTCGCGCCACCAGCTTTCATAGATCGCCCACGGCAGGGTCAGCACGAAACTGAGCAGCAGATAGACCACCCCCACGACCAGGGAGACCAGCTTCGGCCGCCTGCGCCGCCGCTCCAGCCGGTTGCGGATGCCGCTCAGGACACCCGTGCGGATGATGATCCAGGCCACGACGATCGAGACGATCGCCCCCCACAGCAGCAGCCAGTGGCCGCCGCGCGTATAGGCCACGGCCCGCTCCAGATCTTCCGGCGAAATGGTCGCCAGCCAGCGCGCCGTCTCGGCCGCGGGGTCCATGCTCATGACGGTCTCCTCCCTGACGCGGCAGAATGACGCGGTACGGCGAGGGTTGTCAGGTTAAATCGCAGTCATGCCGTCCCGGCCGCCTCACATCCAGAAGCGCGACCGGTCCTCCGGCTCGGGGACCATACAGACGTCCGTTCGCCCGAAGATGCGATAGCGGTTGCCCGCGACCAGATCATAGACGGGGTCGCGCAACACCCCCGGCACAGCCTTCAGCAGGCCCAGCGGCCGCGTCGTCGCCAGCTGCCCCAGCACGGTCAGCGCCGCATCCGACTTGAAGTGGACACGTCCGCCCCACACCACGGCATTGGTCTGCGGCGCGTCCGGATCAATGCCGTACCGCGCCGCCAGCGCCCGGCCCGGGTCCGACTGGATGGCCATGAAGCTGAACCGCTGCTCCGGATCGCGGTCGATCACTAACCGCACCCAGCGCGAGCAGAAGACGCACACCCCGTCGAACAGGATCAGGCCGTCGGGCTCATCGGGGGCCGGCTGCGGCGACCAGCGGCTCATGGGTTCAGCGCCTTCATGGCGGCCAGCGGCCTACATCGGCGGGATCACGCCGTCCTTGCCCATCGCCAGGAACCCGGCAGCCGTCGTCCCCTGCGGGATCACGGCATAGACCTTCTGGCCGACCGCCAGTGAAGCCCTTTCGGTCGGTTCGAAACGCACCACCGGCGTGCCCTCCGGGATCGTGACGTTGGCCGAGCCGCCCGCATAGGTGATGGTCAGCATCCGGCCGCCGGCCGAGGCTTCATTGCCCGCCACCGTGCCGTTGGTCATGGCGCTCTGGCTCTGGACCGTGCCGTTGGTCATCGCACTGGACACGACCGAACCGCCACCGCGGGAGGCGACAACGCCCGGGACATCCCACGGATAGTGGCCCTCGCCGGCCCCGCGCATCGATTCCGGAAAGATCACCAGCTCCAGCGACCGAAGCGCCGACTTCGGACCCTCGGTCGCGGTCCCGACGAAATCGCCGTCCTTGAGGGTCGAAAGGCTGGACGCCACAACCCAGACAAACCGCGTGGTCTCCGCAACCGGCACGGCAACCGTCCGGCCGTCCCAGGTCTGGACCGTCATCGAGCCGTCCGTCACGGACTGGACCGTGCCGCGCACCCGCACAGTGCCGTTGGCCGCGTCAACGACCTCGGCGGCGGGAGCAGTCGGTGCCGGGGCCGAGCATGCCGCGAGCGACGCCAGCAGGGCGGAGACGAGGGCCAGGTTTCTGATCGGGGTCATCATGCATCCGTTCGTGGGAGAGGGTCGGCGTTCGACACCGGTTTCAGTCGGGATAATGCACCTTCGGGGCGGCCCCTGCCATGGCCCGGCGTCTGCGACGAATGGTCCGCGATCCGGTGCCGTGCGCCGGCCGCGAACCGGACCCGGACACCCGGCCACCCCACCTCCCCCCGGCCTGCGCTCCCTCACCAGCGGTTGGCTTGACCTTGGCAGCGTCAGGACCGGATCATACCGTCCGTGAAACGGCCGGGGATAAGAACCGATGGGTCAACTTCAGCGAAAGGGCTTCCCGCTCATCGGCGCGATATTCCTCGCCCTGGGCATCTTCAACTTCGTTCAGGGTGAAGGCTGGGTGGTGTGGATCATCCTCGGCATCCTGTTCGGCGGCCTGGGCCTGTTCGGCCGACGCAAGGGCTAGCAGCCCCGGACAGCCATCGTGCAAAGGTCCGCTTTCCGCGGTGCAGCCAAGGGCCGGTTACGACCCAAAGCGGACATTTGGCCGGCACTGGCCCAGATCAAGGACGATCGGGCGGAACGGATTGTCGGCGGGAAGCACCGGACTTACAGGTCGCCTCGGCAGATTACGTTCAACGGAATTTCGCCTAACGAACCTGGTACCGGAGACACCCACGGCCTGGCTTCTTGTGCACCCAGGGTCGGTCCCTCAAGGTTACTGGCAGCAAAGGCCTGACCGCTGACGACCCGGGTTCGACCGCCACTGCAGTCAACTTCTATCAACTGGCGCCAAGAACGTAGACCAGTGTTCGGAGACGCCCTCTTTTTCTCCCACCGAACCCATAGGTGCATGAGTTGCTGTGGGGCCCTCACAAACACCAGGGTGTCTTCATCGCTCTCGACCAGGTACCAGTCTCTTGTCTGGATAAACTCCCAACCCGCCGGGAGTACCTGATAGGACCCCGTCGAGGCTGAGCCGCTCGTCGAAATCATGGCCAGCGCAACCGCCGCACCCAAAGCTTCAAGCATCACCAGCTCCCTGATTTCTAACGCTGAACATGCGCCACTGGACCAAAGCCAACAAGGCAGCCTGACGCACGCCGCAGCAGCTCACCGGGTGGCGGGCCCCAGAGGAGCGGGCGTGAGGCCGCCCAGTTCACACGCCTCCTGAACGCCCGTATCACAAGGGCGCTGCAGCAGTTGGAGGGCGACTTCCCGGTCCCGGGGAACGCCCTTGCCCTCCAGATAGAGCTTTGCCAACTCCATACGACCCGAATCAGATCCCATATCGGCCATGGCCTGGAAGGCGGCTGCAGCGCGGGGGAAATCCACCGGGCCGCCGCGCCCTTCCTTGTACATCATCGCGAGACGCCAAAAACCGGAGTCGCTTGGGTCCTGCTCTGCCTGCCGCTCATAAAGGGCTCTGGCTCTGGCTTCATCCCGGGGCCAGCCGTAGCGACCGGTTTCATACAGATCCGCGAGTTTACTCATCGCATCCCCGTGCCCCAGATCGACACCGAGATTGTAGTACCGCTCGGCTGTCGTCAGGTCTCGTCTGACAGCGGCTTCGCTGGCGAGGTCTGCGAGCTCACGCAGCATGGCTTCGCGCTGTGTCCTGGCTTCCCGAACCCTGTACTCACTCCCGGCTGCTGCGATGACCTGGTCATAGTAGCCCGCCGCCTTTCTGAAATTACGGATGCCGGCCCAGCCATAATGATAGCTCTGGGCTGCCTGATGCGCGGCCTCGACCAGACCAAGGGCCGCCGCCTGCTCGTAGGCGATGAGCGCCAGACCAGGCTCATCCATGACGCTGTGTTCGTTACCGGTCTGAAACAGCTCTCGAGCGCTCTGTGCCTGTGCAGCCTGGGGCAGGGTGAAAAGCACAATCGCGCAGGCCAGCCAAATGGACCCCACATTCCGCATGCCCGCCCCTTCCTGTCGCCCTCAAGTCCTATCGCTCTGCTATCAATCCCGCGCGCAATTGTCTCCACCGACCGGTTCCTGGCTGTCGGCGAGACGTCTGGGTTGTAGAAGTGGGCGAACGTCCGCTTCCCAACCAAAGCCGACATCCCCCGCGTCCTCTTCCGGCAAGCTTCGCACAGCGGCCCCTGCCCCCGCTCAGGCCGCCGCCACGGCCTCGATCTCGACCCGCCAGGCCTCATCAAACAGGCCGGTGACAATCACCGTCAGGGCCGGCTGACGCCCCGCCAGCCGGCGCACCCGCACCGCCCGGTTCTCCAGCGCATCGGCACGGTCCGCGAGGAAGGTCGTCACCTTGACGAGGTTGTCCAGCGTCATGCCGGCGGCGGCCAGCTGGGTCTCGATGTTCGACCAGACCTGTTCGCACTGGCCGGTGAAATCCGGTGCCAGCGAGCCGTCGGGCGCGACCGGGATCTGGCCCGACAGATACAGCCAGCGGGTCGGCGCGGTCACCTCGACCGCCTGGGGATAGGACCCCTCGACCGGCGGCGAGCCGTCGCCGGTCAGGGGCCGGATCGTTACGGTCACGGGTGCCCCCTACTGGCGCGCGGCGTCCGACCGGGCGCGGACCGAGGCGAACTCCGACGTCGGCTTCCAGGCCGGCCAGTCGCGGCTGTTGGCGAGGTCGAGACCCAGCCGATAGAGCAGGGTCAGGTTCTCGACCGCCGAAGAGAAGTCCAGCTCCGCCGACCATTCGTCCGAGGCCTTGTGATAGTCGGCCGAGAATTTGGCCCGGTAGGCGGGCAGGCCGACAGCCGTGCCGCCCTCGTCCAGATCGACCCCGTGCCAGGGCATGATGGCCGGCACGCCGGCGCGGGCGAAGGGGAAATGGTCGGACCGGTAGTAGTAGTTCTGCTCCGGCTCGCCGTCGTCGGTGACCACCCGGCCCTCGGCGGCGGCCAGCACCTGCAGCCGGTCTTCCAGATCATTCTGGCCCTTGCCGAAGATCGGCAGGTCGCGGGTCGGTGCCGACAGGGGCAGCATGTCGATATTGATGTCGGCGACCGTGGTCTCCAGCGGCCAGACCGGGTTGGCCGTATAGCCATAGGCCCCCAGCAGACCCATCTCCTCGGCCGCCATATGGGCGAACACGATCGAGCGTTTCGGACGCGGGGCGGCGCTCAGCTGGCGGGCCATCTCGACCACGCCGACCGTGCCCGAGGCATTGTCCCAGGCCCCGTTCCAGATGTTGTCGCCCGTCACGCCCGGATGCTGGGCTGCGCCGCCGACATGGTCCCAGTGGGCCGAATAGACGATGGTCTCGTTCGGACGCTCGGTCCCCGGAATCCGGGCCAGCAGATTGTGGGTGACCAGGGTTTCGATGGTCTCGGACGCCTCGACCGACAGGGTCACGCCCCGAAGCTCGACCGCCCTGAACGTGCCGTCACCGACATTGGGCAGCCGGGTGATATCCAGCCCGGCGGCGGCGGCCCAGACGGCGGCGGTGTCATGATTGATGCCGCCCGAAAACTCCAGATCGGCGGCTCCCGGCGCCAGGGTGCGGGTGCGGCCATTGCCGCGGATCGAGCCCTGCCAGATGGGCGAGGCGGCGTCGCCGGGGACCAGGGTCAGGATGCCCACGGCGCCCCGTCGGAAGGCCTCGTCGGCCTTGGCCGCGGCCGAGGCATAGGCGGTCTGATAGGCCCCGTTGAACCGCGCATCCTCCGGCTCGCCCGGCACCACGATGACGACCTTGCCGCGCACATCGGCGGTTCCATAGTCGTCCCACTGGCGCTCGGGCGCGTGGATGCCGTGGCCGACGAAGACCAGGCCGGCGTTGCGGATGCTGGCGCGACCGTCATTGGTCGCGGCGCGCAGGACGATATCGGTTCCCGGCGTCAGGGCGTGGACGGTGCCGTCCGGCCCGGTCCAGCCGGCCGTCGCGCCCGCGACCGGGGCATAGCGTTTCAACGCGACCGGCTGCAGCCACTGCCCGTCCGGCCCGCCCGGCTCCAGCCCCATGGCCTCATACTGGCCCTGCAGCCAGGCCAGGGTCATCCGCTCACCCTCGGTGCCCGGATAGCGGCCCTGGTATTCGTCGGCGCTGATGGTCCGGATGCCGTCGCTGAGCCGCGCGGCGGTGAAGTCCTGGGCCGAGGCCATGCCGGCGGCCAGCAGCACGGCAGCGACGGCGACGCCGCCCATCATCTTGCGAAACATGTGGGAGACTCCATCCCCGGATTGATGGCGGGCACTCTAGGGAGCCGTCCGGGCCGCGCTCATTACGTTTTTGTCATGTGGGCGGGGCTCTCCCTCCCCCTGCCCGGGGAGGGAGATCCTGCATCAGCGCCGCTGGCTGGCGCTGGGCGCCCGGGCCGGGCCGAACTCCGAGCCCGGCATCCACGCCGGCCAGTCACGGCTGTTGGCCAGATCGCGGCCGATGTTGAAGATCAGTTCCAGATCCTCGACCTGACCGCGCAGGTCCCAGTCGGACGACCATTCGTCATCGGCCTGGTGGTAGCGGCGGGCCGTGTATTCGTCCCGCGAGGCATTGCGTGCGGCGATCGGCTCATCGAGGAAGGCCCCGCCGCCATCGACATAGGCCATCGGCACCCCGCGCTTGGCGAGGGGGAAATGGTCCGAGCGGAAATAGCTGCCCGAGGCCGGATTGCTGTCCGGCTTTGCGGTGCGGCCCTGGCTCATCGCCTCGGCGGCGACGAGCGCGTCGAGGTCCGACTGGCCCGAGCCGATGATGTCGACGTCGGCCACCCGGCCATAGACGTTCATGGCGTCGATGTTGAAGCCCGCCACCGTCGTGGCCAGCGGATAGACCGGGTTGGCGGCATAGAATTCCGAACCCAGCAGGCCGCTCTCCTCGGCCGTGAAGCTGATCATCACGATCGACCGCTGCGGGCGCGGACCGGCGGCCCAGGCACGGGCCAGTTCCAGCAGGCCGGCGGTGCCGGTGGCATTGTCGACCGCGCCGTTGAAGATGGCGTCACCGTTGGCATCCGGCGCACCGACGCCGATGTGGTCCCAGTGGGCCGTGTACAGGATGGTCTCGTCCGGATGCGTCGTGCCCGGCAGGCGGGCGAGGACGTTGCGGGTCGTGACCTGGCTGGTGCCCACGTCGAACATGGTGCTGAAGCTGGCGCCGGTCAGGGTGACGGGGCGGAAGTCACGGCTGCGCGCCGCGACCTTCAGGGCCTCGAAATCGAGGCCCGAGCGCCGGAACAGGTCCACGGCGACGTCGCGCTGCAGCCAGGCCTCCATGCCGACCCGCTCGGCCGCGGCGTTGGCGCGGACGATGTCGAACTGCGGCTGCGACCAGCTGTTCTGCACCGTGGTCCAGCCGTAGGAGGCCGGCGCGGTCTCGTGCACCACGATGACGCCGGCAGCCCCCTGGCGGGCCGCCTCCTCATATTTGTAGGTCCAGCGGCCGTAGTAGGTCATGGCCCGGCCGTTGAAGGTGTTCAGCTCGGGCTGTTCGAAATCCGGGTCATTGACCAGCACGACAATGACCTTGCCGCGCACATCGACGTCCTTGAAGTCGTCCCAGTTCCGCTCGGGCGCATCGATGCCATAGCCGACGAAGACCAGCGGCGTGTCGCTCAGCATCACATGCCGGCCCGGCAGGCGGGTCGAGACAGTGATCTGCTGGCCCTGGGCCAGCGGGATGGTCTCGCCCCCGACTTCAAACTGCATGCCGCGGAAATTGGAGGCGGTGAAGCGGTTCAGTGTGACGTCCTGGGTCCAGGAGCCGTTCGGCCCGCCGGGCTGGAAACCGGCCGCCGCATACTGTTCGCTCAGATAGCGGACGGTCATGTCCTCGGCCGGGGTGGCGATACCCCGCCCCTGGAAGCTGTCGTCGGACAGTATCCGGGCATGTTCGGACAGTCGGGCGGTGTCGAAGACCGGGGTCGGTACGGGAGCCGCCGCATCCGTCGGGACGGACGCGCTCTCCCCAAGGCTGGCGCAGGCGGACAACAGGGCACCGGCAGCAAGCACGGCGGCGGTCGGAAACAGTCGCATGGACGAAAAACACCCTCAGCCAATCACAGGATGACCGGACCCTAGGGCACCGCCCGCCGGGTGTCGATGCGCGTCCCGCGCACGAAAAACCCGCCGGCGCGAGGCACCGGCGGGTCATTTCGATCGCTCTGTCAGCAGACCCTAGTGGGCGATGCCGTTCCAGATCCGGCGGTAGCTCATGTAGGTGATGCCGGCGAAGATGAAGAGGAAGATCAGCACGCCCACGCCGGCCTGCTTGCGCTGGATTGCCCGCGGGTCCGAAGCCCAGGCGATATAGGCGGAGACGTCCTTGGCCATCTGGTCGACCGAGGCGACGGTACCGTCATCATAGGTCACCTGGCCCTCGTTCAGCGGGTTCGGCATGGCGATGAAGCCGCCCGGCGGCACATGGGCACCGTCGGGCATGAAGGGCGTCAGGTCACCGGGCATATATTCGTTGTAGTACTGGCCCGGCCGGATCTGCAGGCCCTGCGGCACGGCCGCGTAGCCGGTCAGCAGGGAGTAGATGTAGTCGGCACCGCCCTTGCGGGCCTTGGCCATGACCGACAGGTCAGGCGGAGCCGCTCCGCCGTTGGCGGCGGCCCCGGCCGTGGCGTTCGGATAGGGGTTGGGGAAGCGGTCGGCGGCCGTGCCTTCGCGCATCACCGGCTCACCGGTCTCGGTGTCGATGTCGGCGATCTGGATCTCTTTCGCCAGTGCCTTGACCCAGCGGTTCTCGGCCGGACTGACCTGATGGGAGTCGTAGAACGGTCCGCCCGGCTCGGCCAGGGTGCGGAAATGCATCAGCTCCATGCCGTGGCACGAGGCGCAGACCTCACGGTACACCTTGTAGCCACGCTGCAGCTGGTTCCGGTCGAAGCTGCCGAACGGCCCTTCGAAGCTGAAGCCGCCGCTGCGCAGGGGCTTGGATTCGCCGCCCGCCGCGAGCGCGGGCTGGGCCGCCAGGGTCAGGCCGACGGCGGCGGCGATGAGGACCAGGGTCTTCTTCATGGCACGGATATTCGTCTGGAGGATCATGGTCCCGCTCAGCCCTTCTCGGCTTCGCCGCCGAGGACCGGCTCCGAGATCGTCGCCGGGATCGGTAGCGGCGTCTCGCGCAGGCCCACGAGGGGCATGATGATCAGGAAGAAGGCGAAATAGTAGGCCGTCGCGAACCGGGTCAGCCACAGATAGCTGTTCAGGTCCCCGTCGATCAGGATGAAGGTCTTGAAGGTCCCGATCACCGGCGCGTCAGGCAGTTGCGCGCCGCACCAGCCGAGGATCAGACCCACGATCACGAAGATGATGAAGAAGGTCCGCATCGTCGGGCGGTAGCGCATCGAACGCACCTTGGACGTATCCAGCCAGGGCAGGATGAACAGCACGCCGATAGCGCCGAACATGGCCAGCACACCGCCGAACTTGTCAGGGATGGCGCGCAGGATGGCGTAGAAGGGCAGCATGTACCATTCGGGCACGATGTGCGCTGGAGTCACAAGCGGATTGGCCGGGATGGAGTTGTCGGCATGCCCAAGGGCGTTCGGCATGAAGAAGACGAACACCGAGAACAGCATCAGGAACACGATAAGCGCGAAGCCGTCCTTGACCGTGTAGTAGGGGTGGAACGGCAGGGTGTCCTTCTTCTGGCGGTCCTTCGGGATCAGGATGCCGACAGGGTTGTTCTGGCCCGCCGTGTGCAGCGCCCAGAGGTGCAGCACCACGCAGCCGGCGATCGCGAACGGCAGCAGATAGTGCAGCGAGAAGAAGCGGTTCAGGGTGGCATTGTCGATGGCAGGGCCGCCACGCAGCCAGATCAGAACCGGTTCGCCGATGACCGGGATAGCCCCGACCAGATTGGTGATCACCTCGGCACCCCAGTAGGACATCTGGCCCCAGGGCAGGACGTAGCCGAGGAAGGCCGTGGCGATCAGCAGGAAGAAGATCAGGCAGCCGATGATCCAGATCATCTCGCGCGGGGCCTTGTACGAGCCGTAATACAGGCCGCGCAGCATGTGGATATAGACCGCGATGAAGAACATCGAGGCCCCGTTGGCGTGCGTATAGCGGATCAGGTCGCCGCCATTGACGTCGCGCATGATCCGCTCGACCGAGGCGAAGGCCATTTCGGTGTTGGGCACATAGTGCATGGCCAGGATCACGCCGGTCGCGATCTGGATCACCAGACAGACCATCAGTATGGCACCGAACGTATACCAGTAGTTCAGGTTACGCGGCGTCGGAAGCGCCAGATAGTCAGCGCCGAAGCGGACGATCGGCAGACGGGTGTCGAGCCATTTCTCGATGCCGGTCTTGGGGACATAGGTGGATTCGTGATCGCTCATCGGTCTCGCCCTCAGCCGATCTTGATGCGGGTGTCGGAGACAAAGGCGTACTCCGGCACGACGAGGTTCGCCGGTGCCGGGCCCTTCCGGATCCGGCCCGAGGTGTCGTAGTGCGAACCGTGGCACGGGCAGAACCAGCCACCGTAATCACCGCTGCCGAAGGTCGGAATGCAGCCGAGGTGGGTGCAGCTTGCGATCACAACCAGATACTGGCTGTGTCCTTCCTTGACCCGCTCGGCGTCGGTCTGCGCGTCCGGCAGGCTGGCGCGGTCGGCCGCCCGGGCGCTCTCGATTTCCGCCGGGGTGCGGTAACGCACAAAAACCGGCTTGCCCTGCCAGGTGATCACGACCTGCTGGCCTTCCTGGACCTTGGTCATGTCGAATTCGATCGACGCCAGCGCCAGGGTGTCGGCGGCCGGGTTCATCGAATTGATCAACGGCCAGGCCAGCATGGCCCCGGCGCCCACGGCGGCCGCGCCGGCCGCGATATGGATGAAGTCCCGACGGGTAGCGTCGCCGCCTTCACCGTTTTCTGTCCCGACCGATTCGGCCACGTCCTACTCCTCGTGCGCCGCAGCCCGGGGCCGTGAGGGCCCGATCAATCGCGGCATGGATGCTTTAGCGACTTCCCGTCGGTCTGACCCGGCCCGGCGTTGCGGCTCATCGCCGCAAACAGCGCCGCCTCTTTGAGAAACGGTCGCATTTCGAGCCGCGACAAGCCCCCGGGCCGCGCGTATGAGGGCCTTAGAATGCGTCTCGCCCTTTTTCAACCGGCCATTCCCCAGAACGTCGGCGCCTGCATCCGATTGAGCGCCTGTTTCGGGGTGGAATTGCACATTATCGAGCCCACCGGTTTCCGTTTCGACGACCGGACGATGAAGCGCGCCGCTCTGGATTACGGCCCGCTGGGTCATATGACACGGCATCCGGACTGGGACGCCTTCCAGCGCGCCAGACTGGAACAGGACGGGGGCCCGGGACGGCTGATTCTGTTCACGACCAAGGGGGCGACGCCCCTGAACGAATTCGTCTTCCGGCCCGACGACGTCCTGCTGTTCGGCAGCGAACCCTCCGGCGCGCCGGACTTCGTGCATGAGGCGGCGGACGCCCGCGTCGTGATTCCCATCCGGCCGGAGGCCCGGTCCCTGAACCTCTCGGTCAGTGCGGGGATCGCCTTGTGGGAGGGGCTGCGCAGCGCGTCCCTCCTGCCCTTGCGGGACACGGCATAGACTTACTCCGGTGCGCCCGCCGCCGGCAGCTGCGCCAGGTTCGGCCGCTCACCGCGCTTGCTCGCGGCCGTGGCCTCGACCGCCCGCATGACCCGCAGAACATTCTCGCCCACGAGTTTGCGGATGTCCGCCTCGGTCCAGCCCCTGGCCATCAGGGCGGCCAGCAGGCGGGGATAGTCGTCCACCCCCTCCAGCCCGACCGGCAGGGCATCCACGCCGTCGAAATCTCCCCCGATGCCGACATGGTCGATCCCCGCCACATCCCGCACATGCTGGATATGGGCCACCACGTCGGCGATCGTCGCCACCGGGATCGGATTCGCCGCCGTCCAGGCCGCCAGCCCGGCCGTCACCGCCGCCGGGTCACCGGGGTTCAGCGACTTCAGCCGCGCATCCTCGGCCGACCGGGCGCTGTTCCAGCTCCGCACCGTCTCGGAGACAAAGCCGGGCACGAAGGTGACCATCACCACCCCGCCGTCCTGCGGCATCAGCCGCAGCACGCTGTCGGGCACATTGCGCGCGTGGCCCGTTACGGCCCGGGCCGAGGAATGGGAAAAGATCACCGGCGCGTCTGACACCCGCATGGCGTCCAGCATGGTCTCTTCCGAGACATGGCTCAGATCGACCATCATCCCCAGCCGGTTCATCTCGCGCACGACCTCCTCGCCAAACGGCGACAGCCCACCCCATTTCGGCGCGTCCGTGGCACTGTCGGCCCAGGTGGTGGTCCTGGAGTGGGTCAGGGTGATGTAGCGCGCCCCGGAATCGTAGAACTCCCGCAACAGGCCCAGGGAATCGTCGATCGAATAGCCGCCCTCCATGCCGATCAGGCTCGCGATCCGGCCGCGGCGGTGGATGCGCTGGATGTCGTCGGCGGTGGTCGCCAGCTCGAACACATCCGGGTGGGCGGCAACCAGCCGCTTGACCGTATCGATCTGCTCGAAGGTCGCGACCGCTGCATCGGGCGGGGTCATCGAGGCGGGTACATAGACCGACCAGAACTGGCCGCCCATGCCGCCGGCCCTCAGACGCGGAATGTCGGTGTGCAGGTCGGTCGAGGCCTCCAGATTGGTCGTCAGATCCACCGCATGGGGGTCATTGCCGTGTTCCTGGCGCAGCGCCCAGGGCAGGTCATTGTGCCCGTCGATCAGCGGCGTCCGCTCCAGAATCCGCCGCACCTGCGCCTCCCCCGCGGCGTCTGCACTCTGGGCGAGGACCGGACCGGCCATCAGGACGGCGGCGGTGGTCAGAAGAAGGGTGCGGATCATGACGGTCTCCGGGAAAGCAAGCGCGGACAGTGGCAGAGGGGGCGGCGAAGGCAAGCCCGGCGGCACCCCCGTCCCCTCCCCATCGCAGATGGGGAGGAGACCGTCCGAAGGACGGTGGAGGGGCGCACCTCTCGTCTCCTCCCCATCGCAGATGGGGAGGGGGACCGTCCGAAGCCTCGTAGAGGCGAAGGAGGGTGGAGGCCCCCCCCGTCTCCTCCCCATCGCAGATGGGGAGGGGGACCACGCGAAGCGTGGTGGAGGGGCGCCGACCGCACGACCCTCTCTACCCCTCCACCATCCCTCGCCTTTGGCTCCGGATGGTCCCCCTCCCCATTCGCTGCGCGAACAGGGAGGAGACGGAAAACACCGCTACCCATCCACCGATTGCCAGCATATTCCGCCCAGCCAACCCTTTGACTCTGCGCGCTTTCCAAAAAATGCAGCGTCACCAGCCATCATGGCCAGGACCGCACCCATAATTGTCCCCGTCCCGTCGCACGGGAGGCTCGCTCGGCCGGCGATCCGAAGCGGCGGCGGGAGCGGATGGAGCGGGATCTCGCTGTGCAAACAGGGAGGCCGGACCGCG
>VYLE01000259.1_pt1 | contig 39817 bp, 39 predicted proteins | sample 5114391 | NCBI WGS metagenome assembly VYLE01 (sample SAMN12291771, study PRJNA351875) | freshwater metagenome | isolation source: freshwater lake | place: USA: Michigan, Kent Lake | collected 2013-08-15
AGCATCAGGTGCAGCCCGCCCAGCACCGCCACGGCCACCGCAAAGGTATAGACCGGCAGCTTGCCCAGCACGATCCCGCCCGGCAGCGTGAACCCCGACCAGGACAGCGACCCGATATGCGCGCCCAGCGACTGCGTATCCGACCCGAACACCCCGAACATCCCGTTCTGCAGCGCAGCCCCCAGCCCGATCGTCGTCAGGATCGGGATCAGGAACCCCCCGCGCAGCGCCCGCTCGAAGATCAGCGCCTGCATCGCCCAGCCCGCCGCCGCCATCACGGGCAGCGTCAGAAGGATCGCGGCCCAGACCGGGACCCCGCCCCCCACCATGGCCAGCGCGATCAGCGCCCCCAGCACTGCCATGTCGCCATGGGCCAGATTGATGAACCGCACCACGCCGAACATCAGCGACAGCCCCGCCGCCAGCAGCGCGTAATAACCGCCCAGCAGGATGCCTTGCAGGATCGGGTCAAGCATCTTGCGTTCCTTCCTTATGCAGCCCGAAATAGGCCTGCGTGATCTGGTCGCGGCTCAGGTCCGATGGCCGTCCGTCCAGTTCGACCCGCCCTTCCGCCATGCAGACAAGGCGCGAGGAAAAGGCCATCGCGCGGGTCAGGTCCTGCTCCACGATCACCATCGTCACCCGCCCCTTCAGGGCGGCCAGCGACTGGTAGACACCCTCCACCGCCACCGGCGACAGACCAAGCGACACCTCATCCAGCAGGATCAGCGCCGGGTTCGCCATCAGCGCGCGCCCGATTGCCACCGCTTGCCGCTGCCCGCCCGACAGGCCCCCCGCCGCCCGGTCCAGAAGCGGCGCGATCTGCGGCAGCGCCTCGACCACCCGCGGCAGCGTCCAGTCGCCCTTGCGCCGCGCCCCCTCGGCCGCGATCTGCAGGTTCTCCCGCACCGTCATGTCGGGAAACAGCCGCCGCCCCTCGGGCGACATTGCGATCCCGCCCCTCTGGCGCGCATGCCCGGGCCAGCCGGTGATGTCGGCGCCCTGAAAGCGGATGCGCCCTTCGGCTACGGGATGCACCCCGGCAATGGCGCGCAGCAGCGTGGTCTTGCCCGCGCCATTCGCACCGATGATCGACAGCACCTCGCCCTCGTTGACCGACAGCGATAGCCCATGCACCGCCGTCAGCAATCCATGCCGAAGGGTGACGGTTTCCAAATCCAGAAGGCTCATTCCGGGCTGCTCCCCAGATAGGCGGCGCGCACTTCGGCATGCGCCATGACGGCCTGCGGCTCACCCTCGGCCAGAACCCGCCCCTCGGCCATGCAGACAAGGCGCGTCACCACCGACAATAGCGCATGCAGGATATGTTCGATCCAGACCACGGTCAGACCATCGGCCAGAAGGGCACGGATCAGCGCGATCAACGTCTCAAGCTCCGCTTCGGTCAGCCCGCCGCCGATCTCGTCCAGCAAGATCAGGTCCGGCCCCGTGGCCAACGCGCGGGCCAGTTCCAGCCGCTTGCGGTCCAGCAGGCCCAGCGTCGCCGCAGGGCGGTTGGCATGGGCAGCCAGACCCGTCCGCTCCATCACCGCAACGGCGCAGGCCACGGCGTCGCCTTGCGACAGACCCGCCCCCGCCTGCCCGGCGACCATCACATTCTCCAGCACCGTCATCCCGGCAAAAGGACGCGGAATCTGATGCGTCCGCGCCAGCCCCATGCGGCAGCGCGCGGCGGCGGGCAGCGCGGTCACGTCCCGCCCGGCCAGCACCACCCGTCCGGCATTGGCAGGGTAAGCCCCCGCCAATGCTCCGAACAGCGTCGTCTTGCCCGCCCCGTTGGGGCCGACGATCCCCACCGCCTCGCCCGGCATGACGTGGAAATCCACGCCATGCAGCACGCGGAAGGCACCGAAGGATTTCTCGATGCCGGTGGCCTGCAAAAGCGGTGGGGAGGCCATGGCTCAGCCCGGCAGCGTGTAGGCGGTCATCTCGGCCGTCAGCGGCACGGTCGGATGATCCGCATTCGACACGACATCAAGCTGGAACTGCCACGGCCCTTCCGCCGCTTTGTTCCACTGCACGCCCACCAGATGCGTCTCGGTGCAGTTCTGCACCGCCCCGCCCATCGCCCCGGTGGTAAAGTCGACAGGGCCAAGCGCCGTGTCGGCCTTCAGCCTGCTCATGGCATCGGCCACCGCCGCCTTGTCCTTGGGGGCGCCCGACGTCTCCAGCGCTGCCAGCACTGCATCCAAAAGCCCCGCCGTGGCGCCCACCTGCTGATTCCACTGCTTGCCCGACGCGGCCTCGTAACCGCTTGCCAACTCGGCATTGCTCAGCCCCACGGCACGCGAGGCGAAGGGAAAGCTCGGATGCCAATAGGCCCCGGCATGCAGGCCATAGCCCAAGGGGCCCAGCGCCTCCAGTTCTGGCGCGAAAAGGCCCGCCTTGGCCATCTGCATGATCTTCAGTTGCGCGGCCAGACCCTGCTGCGCCGCCTGCCGCCAAAAGACCGGGAAATCCGGCGGGAAGGGGAAGCAGACGCAAACCTCCACCCCCGCATCCTTGAACGCGTTGATGTGGTTCGAGAAGTCGGCAGACCCGTTCTCGTACGGGCCGGGATCGACGATCTCCCACCCGGCGGCTTGCAGGGCGGGGATCAGCCCGGCACGGATCGCATTGCCATCCGCATCGCTGGGGATCAGCGCGCCCACCTTCTTGTTGTTCGGCACCTTCGACCACTGGTCCGAATAGAGCGTGACGAAATTCGATGTGCCAAAGCACATGTGATAGGTCCAGTTGAAGGTCTTCTCGCCCGGCTTGCCGCCGCGCCCGAAATAGAAGGCCTCCCACGGCGCGCTGGTGGAAAGGCAGGGCATCCCCGCCGCCTCGCAGGCATCCGCCACAGGATTCACCGTTTCCGGGGTCGAGGCGGTGATCATCACATCGATCGCCTCACCATTGATCATGTCGCGCGCGACCTGGCTGCCGCGCACGGGGTCGGATTGCGTGTCGCCCAGCACGATCTCAAGCCCGTAGGTCTTGCCGCCGATCTCGATGCCATTGGCCCATGTGGCGTTGAACCGCTCCACCAAGAACGGGTCGCCATCCCCGAACACGCCCAGCGGCCCAGACCGGGGGCCGACAAAGCCGATGCGGATCTTGTCCGCCTCCTGCCCGAAGGCCGGACGGATGAAGGCGGGCGCCGCCAGCGCCGTGCCGAAAAGCGCGCCGAACCGGCGCCGGGTGATCCCCGTCGTTGACATGGTTGTCCTCCCTTTGATTTTTCTGAAACGGTCAGGTGTAAAGCGCGTCGATCCCGCCATCGATCGGCAGGTTGATCCCCGCCACCCAGCGCGCGGCGTCTGAACACAGGAACAGGATCGGCGGCGCGATCTCATCCGCCAGCGCGGGCCGCTTGATCTTTGCCGCGTCGGCGGCAACCCGATCCTCGCCCAGCATCTGCACGAATTCGCCAAGGATCGGGGTCAGCACCGGGCCCGGGGCAACCGAATTCATCCGCACGTCATGTTGCATGAACAGGTCATAACCGCGCTTCTTGGTCCAGATGACCAGCGCCTCCTTGAAGTACTGGTAGCAGGTCGCCTGATCGACGGGGTTCTTCGCCAACCATGAAGCACCCTCGGCAAAGCCCGCCGTCGCGGCCAGTGCCTTATGCGCCTCAAGCCTCTTCGCCCAGTCAAAGCCAAGGATGGAGGTCACATTGACCACCGCGCCGCCCTTCAGCCGGGGCAGCAGCGCCTCGGTCAGATGCCGCAGGCCAAGATAGTTCACCCGCGCCACCACATCGCGGTCGGCCAGACCGGACACCCCAGCCGCATTGACCAGCGCGTCGATCCGTTCCGGCAACGCCGTCACGGCGGCGTCGATGGCGGCCGGATCGCCCATATCGACCTTAACGAAGCCGTGCATCGAGATCAGCGGGTCGTTGCGATCCATCCCGATGACGGTGGCGCCCTGCGCGCGGGCCAGACGCACGGTCTCGGCCCCGATACCCGACGAGGCGCCGGTGATGACGATGGTTTTTCCATTCAATTGCATGTCGTTTTCCTTGGGTTCGGGCCAGCCGGGGCCGCCCGCCCCACAGGGGGGCGGCCAGACAATGCTCCGGTCGGTTCAGATCAGGTCAGAAGGGATAGACCACCGCATCCGGGCGGGTGGTGACCCAGACCCATTGCGTGAACTCTTCCCAGATCGCAGGGCCCGAAATACGGGTGCCGTTCCCCGACCGCCCGCGCCCGCCGAAGGGCGCATGGGGGCTGGCCATCACCGTCTGGTCATTGATGTGCAGATGCCCCACCCGCAGCCGGTTGCCGATCTTGCGCGCCCGGCCCAGATCCTTGGCGATGATCCCCGCGGCCAGACCGAATTCGGACATATTGGCCAGTTCCACCGCGTGATCGTCATTCTCATAGGCGACGACGACGGCGACCGGACCAAAGATCTCTTCCTCAAAGGCGCGCATCCCCGGCTTCACATCCGCCAGAACAGTGGCCGGGAACATCTTGCCATCGGGCGTCCCGCCCGCCAGCAGCTTTGCCCCCTTGGCGACCGCGTCATCGACGATGCCCTTGATCCGCACCGCCTCATGGTCCGAAATCAGCGGCCCCAGCGCGCATTGCTCGGTCGCCGGATTGCCCACGGGCAGGCGCGATGCCTTGGCCGCCAGTTCTTCGGCCAGCGTCCCCGCCATCGCCGCAGGCGCAAGGATCAGCCCCGTCGCCATGCAGATCTGCCCCTGATGCAGCCACGTTCCCCAAGCCGCATTCGCGGCGGCGGCGGTGAAATCGGCGTCGTCCAGAATGATCAGGGCGTTCTTGCCGCCCAGTTCCAGTTGCACCCGCTTCAGATTGCGCCCACAGGCCTCGCCCACCTTGGCCCCCACTTCCGGGCTGCCGGTAAAGCTGACCATGGCGATGTTGCGGTCCTCGCAGAGCGCGGCCCCCACGTCGCCGCCGCCGGGGATGATGTGCAGCAGATCCTTCGGCAGACCCGCCTCTTCGAAGATGCGCGCGATGATCACACCGCCGGTGATGGGCGTGCGCGGATCAGGCTTGTGCAGGACCGCATTCCCCGTGGCCAGCGCCGCCGCGATGGCGCGCACCGACAGGATCAGCGGAAAGTTGAAGGGCGAGATCACGCCCACCACACCATGCGGCACGCGCAGCAGCTCCTCATGCCGTCCGTCCTGACTGGGGATGATGCGTCCCGCCGGTTCCAGCGCCGCCACGGCAGCCAGCCGCAGGAAGCCCGCCGAATGCTCGATCTCGATCGCGGCCTTTGGATAGATCGACCCGGTCTCGCGGATGATCCACGGGATCAGCTCTTCGCCATGGCGCACCAGCGCATCGGCGGCGGCGTTCAGGATGCGCGCCCGCTCCTGCGCCGGGGTCGCCTCCCATGCCGGCTGCGCGGCCCGCGCGGCAGCGGCGGCCTTTGCCACATCAGCGGCATTTCCCTTGCCGACCGAGGCGACATGGCTGCCATCAGCCGGGGCCGTCACGTCGGTCTTGCCACCGGCGGCGACCGTCCAGCCACCGGAAAAGATCATGCCCTGCCAGCTTTCCGCCGACAGGAAGCTGTGCAGGCTTCCGTCCATCTCTCTCTCCTCCCTTGCGCCAGTCATGCCAGCGTCCTCTCTGCAAACATGCGGGGGCGGATGAAGCGAAATGGCAATTAATTGTTATCTCATGTATCATTTTCCTTCCAAGACACTGTCTTTGATGTATTTTTCAGAAGTAAGGCATGTTGGCGCGGTTTCATAAAATTCTGAAACGGTCCAAGCTCTTCATGAAATGGTGAAAAATGACCAACCGCATCTCCCTGACCGAAGCCGCGCGCCGCGCGCCGCGAATCACAGCGCGGGGCGATTCCCGCCTGCTGGAAGAGGGCGCACCGCCGACGCTGGCCGATCTGGCGGGCGCGCTGCAATTCGCGCTGGGGGATGGGCGCATCTGGCTGTCGGACGAACGGATGGTGATGATGCAGACCCGCGTCCTTGGGCATCTGCGACGTGAGGTGATCCAGTCCCTCGGCATCGACGCGGCGCGCAGCCTCTTTTACCGGACCGGCTGGCTGCAGGGAAAGCAATATGCCGAACTCGTGCGCAAGCGGTTCAACCAGCAGGACCTGACCGCCGCGCTTGCCGCAGGACCGCGCATTCACACGATGGAAGGCTTCGTCAAGGTCACCACCAAACGCTTTGAATTCGACATCGCGCGCGGCCACTACCATGGCGAATTCCACTGGCACGACAGCACCGAAGCGACCGAGCACCTTGCCCATTTCGGCCTGTCCGATTGCCCCACCTGCTGGATGCAGGTGGGCGCCCCCGCCGGGTTCACCACCGCCCTCCTTGGCCAACCCGTCATCTTCCGCGAGGTGGAATGCGCCGGTCAGGGCGCCGAACGCTGCGTGGTGATCGGACGCAACGCCGCCGCCTGGGGCCCCGATGTCCCGGAACTGGAGGAATTCGGCCGCGCCCCCAGCCAATCGCGCGGCCAGCCGTGGAAACCCCCCGTCGACCCGCTGGCCGATCGCGTGCCGGACATGCCCCACACCATCATCGGGCGCAGCACCGGGATCGAACGCGCCCGCCGCCTTCTGGAACGCGTGGCGGGCTATGACCAGCCCGTGATGTTCCTGGGCGAGGCGGGAACAGGAAAGGAATACTTCGCCCGCCGCCTGCACGACATCGGCCGCACCCCCAAAGGCCCCTTCGTCGCCGTCAACTGCGGGGCCTATGGCGAAGGCCAGTCCGACCCGCCGCTCTTCGGGCCGCAAGGGGCGCTGGAACGGGCCACCGGCGGCACGCTCTTTCTGAACGACGTCTTCTCCCTGCCCGCCGCGCTGCAATCGCGCCTCGCCGTGCATCTGGGCGAAGGCCGCCTGCCCCTGCGCATCGTCTCGGCCTCCGCCGCCGTGCCAAAGGGCGCGCTGGAAACGGGCCGCTTCCGGTCCGACCTCTACTTCCGTCTCTCGCTCCTGCCCATCGTCATCCCGCCCCTGCGTGACCGCCGCGATGACCTGCCCATGCTGATCGACCATTTCCTGCGCCAGCACGGCCGCGCCCATGGCAAGCCGCTCCGCACCATCAGCGGCGCCGCACTCGACCTGCTTCTGCGCTATGGCTTTCCGGGCAATGTGCGCGAACTGTCCAATATGATCGAACGCGGCGTGATCTACGCAGAACCCGGCGGCGATCTGGACATCAGCCACATCTTCACCGGCGTCGAACAGATGCCCGAATTCGTCGAAGGGCTGCACAGCTCGGGCCGCATCATCCGCAAAAGCCCGTCCGACCCGGCCGACCTCGCCCCCCGCCCCTTCACCGAGGTGGAGGCCGATGCCTACCGCGCCGCGCTGGAGGCGGCAAACGGCAATGTCTCCGCCGCCGCCCGCGCGCTTGGGCTCACCCGGGCAAAGCTTGACTACCGCCTGTCCAAACTGGGCCTCAACCCGCAACTCTTCTCGCGGGGGCGCTAGCGGTTGCCCCCGCCGCGATCCGCCCCATCCTTCCGCGCATGGACCCGATCTGCCCCCTCTGCCTGCGCCCCATCCCCGAGGGCGTGCCGCAAAGCCTGCACCACCTGATCCCGAAACTGAAAGGGGGCAAGGGCGGGCCGACGGTCCTTGTCCATCACATCTGCCACAAAGAGGTTCACGCCCGCTTCACCGAGGCCGAACTTGCCCGCCACTTCAACACGCCCGAGGCGATCCGCGCCGATCCCCGCATGGACCGCTTCCTCGCATGGATCGCCAAGCGTCCGCCCGAATTCATCTCCCGTGTGCCCAAGCGGCGATCCTGATCCCTTCAGAACATCGCCTTCATCCGCCGCACATGCGCGCCTTCGGCCCCAAGCGCGTCGGCGGCCAGCGTCAGCGCGCCCTCCACCGCATCTTCAGCCACCAGATCGACCAGCCCCCAATCCCGCGCCTCCGCCGCGCCGATCCGGCGGCCCGCAAGGATGATCTGCTTGGCCCGCGCAGGCCCCACCAGCGCCGACAGCCGCTTCGGGTCCGATGGCTGCGGCAGATAGCCCCGCCTCATCACCGGATAAAAGAACTCCGCCCCCGGCACCGCCACCCGGCAATCGCAGGCCAGCGCCATCCCAAAGGCACCCCCCGCCAGCGTCCCGTTCAGCGCGGCCAGCGTCAGGCCGGGATAGGCCGCGATCCGCGCCGACAGCACCTCCCATTCCGGGGCCTGCCCCAGACCCTGCGCCATCTCCTCCAGATCGGCCCCGGCGGAAAACACCTTCCCCGCCCCGGTCAGGATCAGCACCGCCACCCCCTCCGCCGCCGCCTGCGCCGCCGCACCGTCCAACGCCGCCAGCATCTCCCGCGTCAGCGCATTGGCCTTATCCGCGCGGTCCAGCGTGATGACCCGCGCGCCGCCGCGATCCGCCACCCGGATCACGGGATCAGCCCCACGGCCCGACGCACGCCCTCTTCGCGCAGCGATACATCCCGCCCCAGCCAGTCATCCGCCGCAGCCCCGCACATCCAGACCAGCGCCCGCGCGGGCCATTCGGGGGGGATGTGGTCCTCCCATGCCAATTGGCTGACCGGGTTGATCCCCGACGCCTTGATCTTCACCTGCATCTCGGTGGCCACCGTTCCCGGCGACAGGCCCAGCACGCGGATGCCATGCGGCCCCTCTTCCAGATGCGCGGCTTGGGTCAGCATCAGCGCCCCGGCCTTTGACGCGCAATAGGCGCTCCACCCTTCCAGCGCGCGCACGGCGGCACCCGAGGACACGGTGATGATCGTCCCGCCCCCCTGCGCCCGCATCACGGGGATCACCGCCTTCATCCCGTGGAACACGCCTTTCAGGTTGATGTCCTGCGTCCGTCCCCAAGCCGCAGGGTCCGCCTCGGCCAACCGCGCGATGGGCTCCACCACGCCTGCATTGTTCACCAGCACGTCGATCCGCCCGAACCGCGCCCGCACGGCCGCCATCGCCGCCTCGACCGCCGACCAATCCGACACGTCGCAGCCAAGTCCCAGCGCCACATCACCGATCTCCGCCGCCAGCGCCGCCACCGCCTCACCCCGCCGTGCCAGCAGCGCCACCCGCGCCCCCTCCGCGGCAAAGGCCCGCGCCGCAGCCGCGCCAATTCCCGCGCTGGCGCCCGTGATCACCACCACTTTGCCCTGCATGAACCCCTCCGCCTTCACAATTCTGCCACCGACTTAAGCCATGCCGTCGCGGCGATGGAAACCCTTGACCCGGCCATCCCCGGGGAGGATGCTCCACGCCGTCGATTTTTTTGCTTCAAAACGAGGTTGATTATGCGCATCCGCAGGCTGGCTGGCAGCACCGCCCTTATCATGGCTCTGGCCGCGCCGGCCTTCGCCGCCGTGACCCCCGAACAGGTCTGGGAAAACTGGCTCGCCCTCGCCGAAGGCAATGGCCAGACCGTCACCACCGACAGCGTCGCGCGCGACGGCGACACGCTGGTTGTGTCGGGCGTCAAGCTCGGCATCGCACAAGACGGGATGACAGGTCAGGGCACCATCGACGAGATGCGCTTCACCGACCAGGGCGATGGCACCGTCGCCGTGACCATGTCGGAAGCCTATCCGATCGCGCTCACCTTCGATCCGCCCGCGGATGAGGTCGGCGGCGAACCCACGACCGTGACCATCGACATCACCCAGCCCGGCCTGTCCATCCTTGCCAGCGGCGATACGACGGAAACCACCTATGACTTCACCGCGCCCACGCTAACCATCGCTCTGGGCAGCATCGAAGGCGTCGCGGCCGAGGCGATCGACACCACCGCCACGGCGACGCTCACCAATGTCACCGGCAAGTACCTCTTCGCCGCGGGCGCAGCCGAAGGGGCGGTCTCCGACCTCACCTCAAGCTTTGCCGCCGACACCCTCACCCTCGCCATCAGCGGCAGCGATCCCGATCCCAGCCCGTCCGAAGGCGAGGCCGCCGCAGGCCCCTCCACCGTAAAGTTCAACATGACCGTGGCCGATATCACGGGCACCACGAACGGCACGCTCCTCTCGGCGGCCGCCATGGCCGATATGGCCGCGGCGCTTCAGGCAGGCTTTGCCACCGAAGGCACCATCAACGCGGGCGCCACCACCTACGACATGGAGGTGACCGATCCCACCGGCCTGACCAAGATCAACGGCACGGGCGCCAGCACCTCCCTCGGCTTTGCCATGGATGCCTCGCGCCTGTCCTATTCCGTGGGGTCCAAGGGCGTGACCATGAGCATGTCCGCCCCCACCATTCCCTTCCCGCAGGTCAACCTCAACTATGGCGAGGCCTCCTTCAGCTTCCTTATGCCCGTCGGCCCGACCCCGGAACCCGCCGATTTCTCCTTCCTCACCCGCATCGTCGATCTCACCGTCTCGGATGAGATCTGGGCGATCTTCGACCCGACGGCCCAACTGCCGCGCGATCCCGCCACGCTGGTGATCGACACCAAGGGCACCGCCAAGCTGACCACCAACCTGATGGACCCGGTCGCGATGGAGGCGATGGGCGACGCCCCTCCGGGCGAGCTGAACGCGCTCGACATCACCGAATTGCGGGCCAAGATCGCAGGGGCCGAACTCACCGGCACCGGGGCGCTGACCTTCGACAACACCGATCTGGTCAGCTTCGGCGGCATACCTGCCCCCACCGGCCAGATCGACCTGAAACTTGTCGGCGGCAACACCCTGATGGACAAGCTGGTACAGATGGGCCTTCTGCCGGAAGATCAGGCGATGGGCTTCCGCATGATGCTGTCGATGTTCGCCAATGCGACGGGCGAAGATGAACTCTCTTCCGTCCTGGAATTCCGCGACGGCGGCTTCTTCGCCAACGGCCAGCAGCTTCAGTAACGCCAGTCAACACCACAGCAGAGGCTCCCGCCCCCGGCGGTGGCCTTTCGCTTGCCCCTCTCCGCTTGCACAGCCGCCCCTGCCGGACTACCTGCAAGGCAGACCCGCGCAAGGACTGGCCATGACCGCATCGCTTCCCGACCTGACCGCCCGCCTTCTCGACGCCGCCCGCAAGGCCGGGGCCGAGGCGGCGGATGCGCTGGCCATCCACGGCACCTCCACCACCATCGATGTCCGCCGGGGCGCGCTGGAACAGGCCGAACGGGCCGAAGGCACCGAAATCGGCCTCCGCGTCCTCTTCGGGGGCAAGCAGGCCTGCGTCTCCTCCTCCGACATCTCCGACCGCACCATCGCGGCGCTGGCCGAACGCGCCGTCGCCATGGCGCGCGAGGCGCCGAATGACCCCTATGCCGGTCTGGCCGATCCCGACGCCATCGCCCGCGACTGGGACCTTGCCGCCTTCGACCTTGCCGATCCCGCCGCCGAACCCGATGCCGCCACGCTCGAATCCGACTGCCGCGCGGTGGAATCCGCAGCCCTCGCCGCCAAAGGCATCACGCAGGTCGAGGCATCGGCGGGCTATTCCGCCCGCGCCATGCACCTTGCCGCCTCCAACGGTTTTTCCGGCGGCTATGCCCGCACCTCGCGCTCCCTCTCTGCCGTGGCCTTCACCGGCGAAGGCACGGGGATGGAACGCGACTGGGCAGGCGAATCCCGCACCTACCAATCCGACTTGCCCGATGCCGCAGGCATCGGCGCCCTTGCCGCCGAACGCGCCTTGTCCCGCGCAGGCGCGGTGAAACCCGTCACCGGCACCTACCCCGTCCTCTTCGACGAACGCATCGCCTCCTCCCTGATCGGCCACCTCCTCTCCGCCGTGAACGGCGCGGCCATCGCCCGGGGCGCAAGCTGGCTGCGCGACGCGCTTGGCACCCAAGTCCTGCCCGCAGGCCTGTCAGTGATCGAAGACCCGCACCGCCCCCGCATCGGCGCCTCGCGCCCCTTCGATGGCGAAGGCCTGCCCACCCGCCGCCGCGCCATCGTGCAGGACGGCATCCTGACGGGCTGGACGCTCGACCTCGCCACTGGGCGCAAGCTCGGCCTGCCCAGCACGGCCAATGCTGCGCGCGGCACCTCCTCGCCTCCGTCCCCCTCCACCTCCAACATCGACCTGACCCAAGGCACCCGCACGCGCGACGACCTGGTCCGCGACATGGGCACGGGCCTTCTCGTCACCTCGATGATCGGCTCCACCATCAACCCCACCACGGGCGATTATTCGCGCGGCGCGGCGGGGTTCTGGGTGCAGAACGGCGTGATCTCCCACCCCGTCAACGAATGCACCATCGCGGGCAACCTTCGCGACATGCTCCTCCGCCTGATCCCCGCCAATGACGCCCGCGCCCATCTGTCCACCCGCGTGCCTTCCTGCCTGATCGACGGTCTCACCCTTGCCGGGGCCTGAGGACGACCTCGCCCTTCTGGTGCAGGCCGCCCGCATCGCAGGCCCCATCGCGCTCCGCTATTGGAAGCGGAACCCGAAGGTCTGGCAGAAGGGCGATGAAAGCCCGGTGACAGAGGCCGACCATGCCGTGAACGAGGCGCTGGCCGATATGCTCCGGTCCGCCCGCCCCGAATACGGCTGGCTGTCCGAGGAAAGCCCCGACGATCCCGCCCGCCTTGCCCTGCGCTATGTCTTCATCCTCGACCCGATCGACGGCACCCGCGCCTTCATCGAAGGCGAGGACAGCTTCAGCCACGCCCTCGCTATCGCCCGCGACGGCATCGTGACGGCGGGGGTCGTCTACCTCCCCGCGCTCGACCGCCTCTTCGCCGCCACGCTGGGCGGTCCCGCCACGCTGAACGGCGCGCCGATCCAGGCCAGCGCGCAACCCGGCATCGACGGGGCCACGATCCTTACCCCCGCCGTGAACCTGAAACCCGAGTTTTGGCCCGGCGGCGTTCCCGATCTGAAACGCAGCTTCCGCACCTCCGTCGCCTATCGCCTTGCCCTCGTGGCGCAAGGCAGGTTCGACGGGATGCTCTCCTTCCGCCAAGGCTGGGAATGGGACATCGCCGCAGGCAGCCTGATCGCCGCCCGCGCCGGGGCCACAGTGACGGACAGGCACGGTCAGCCGCTGCAGTTCAACCGCCCCACGCCGCGGTCCGATGGCCTGATCGCCGCTGCCCCCGGCCTCCATGCCGCACTGCGCGCGCGGCTTGCGCCTTAGGGCTTCAGCATCTCGCGCAATTCATAGACCAACCGCAGCGCCTCAATCGGCGTCATCTCGTCAGGCAGCGCCGCCTTCAACCGCGCCTCCACAGCTGACTCCTTCGCCGCCACGCGCGGCGGCGGTGGTGCGCTCGGTGCCACGCTGAACAGCGGCAGATCGTCGATCAACGCCTTGGGCCGCGCGCCCCCCTGCCGTTCGCCGGACTCCAAAGCCTCCAGAACCACCTTGGCGCGGTCCACCACCGCCGCAGGCAGCCCCGCCAGCCGCGCCACCTGCACGCCATAGGACCGATCCGCCGCGCCCTTCCGCACCTCGTGCAGGAAGATGACCTCGCCTTCCCATTCCTTGACCCGCACGGTCGCGTTCTCGACCCCCGGCAGCTTGCCCGCCAGCGCCGTCATCTCATGGTAATGCGTGGCGAACAGCGCCCGGCAGCGGTTCACCCCATGCAGATGCTCCATCGTGGCCCAAGCGATGGAGAGGCCGTCATAGGTCGCCGTCCCCCGCCCGATTTCATCCAGAATGACCAGCGCCCGGTCATCCGCCTGATTCAGGATCGCCGCCGTCTCCACCATCTCCACCATGAAGGTGGATCGCCCCCGCGCCAGATCATCCGCCGCGCCCACCCGGCTGAACAACTGGCTCACCACTCCCACATGCGCGCGGCTGGCAGGCACAAAGCTCCCCGCCTGCGCCAAGAGCGCGATCAGCGCATTCTGCCTCAGAAACGTGGACTTCCCCGCCATATTCGGCCCGGTCAGCAGCCAGATGGCAGGCGTCTCGCCTTCCGTCAGCGCGCAATCATTGGCCACGAAAGGCCCCGCCCCCTGCCGCCGCAGCGCGCGCTCCACCACCGGATGCCGCCCGCCCTCCACCACGAAGGCGCGGCTTTCATCCACCACAGGCTCCGCCCAACCCTCCTCCGCCGCAAGGTCCGCCCATGCCGCCGCCAGATCCACTTCCGCCAGCGCCCGCGCCGCCGCCCCCACCGGCCCGCTGGCCGCCATCACCGCCGCCCGCAGCGCCTCGAAATGCCGCTTCTCGATCTCCAGCGCATGGTTCCCGGCATTCAGGATGCGCGTCTCCATCTCCGACAGTTCCACCGTCGTGAACCGCACCTGTCCCGCCGTCGTCTGCCGATGGATGAACGTCTCCGACAAAGGCGGCGACAGCATCCGCTCCGCATGGGTGGATGTCGTTTCGATGAAATAGCCCAGCACGTTGTTGTGCTTGATCTTCAGGCTCTGGATGCCCGTCTGCGCGATGAAATCCGCCTGCATCGCGGCGATCACCCCGCGCCCCTCATCCCGCAATCGCCGCGCCTGATCCAACTCCTCATCATATCCCGGCGCGATAAACCCCCCATCCCGCGCCAAAAGCGGCGGCTCCGCCACCAGCGCCTGATCCAGCAGGTCGACCAGCGCCTCATGCCCCACCAGCGCCCGCGCAGCGTCCTCCAGCAGCACAGGCGCCCCTTCCAGCCGCGCCGCCACGGAAACCGCCTGTGTCAGCCCCGCCCGGATCGCCGCCAGATCGCGCGGCCCGCCCCGATCCAGCGCCAACCGCGACAGCGCGCGGTCCATGTCCGGCACCCGCCGCAGCGCATCGCGCAATTCGGCCCGCAACAGGCTCTGTTCCAGCAGAAACCGCACCGATTCCAGCCGCGCATGGATCACCGAAAGGTCCCGCGACGGCGACGAAACACGCCGTTCCAGCAGCCGCGCCCCCGGTGCCGTCACCGTCCGGTCCACCGCCGCCAGCAGCGATCCCTCCCGCCCGCCGCTCAAGGCCTGCGTCAGTTCCAGATTGCGCCGGGTCGCCGCGTCGATCTGCATCGCGCCCCCCGCCGCCTCTATCACTGGCGGGCGCAGCAGCGGCAACTTCCCCCGCTGCGTCAGGTCCAGATAATCGACCAGCGCCCCCATCGCCGACAGTTCCGCCCGATCAAACCGCCCGAACCCTTCCAGCGTCCCCACATCGAACAGCGCGCACAGCCGCTTTTCGGCGGAAACGGAATCGAAAGACCCCCGCGCCAACCGCGTCAGCGATGCGCCTGATTCAGTTACTATTCCGGCCCAATCCGCCTCTCTCGCCTCGGAAATCAGCACCTCGCGCGGCCCCAGCCGCGCCAGTTCCGGCCCCAGCCGCGCAGGCGCGCAGGGCATCACCCGCAACTCGCCGGTCGAGATATCGGCCCAAGCCAGCGCCGCCTCATCCCGCACCTCGGCAAAGGCGCACAGGAAATTGTGCCGCCGCGCCTCCAGCAGCGCATCCTCGGTCAGCGTGCCGGGCGTCACCAGCCGCACCACATCCCGCCGCACCACAGATTTCGACCCGCGCTTCTTCGCCTCGGCCGGGTCTTCCAGCTGTTCCGCAATCGCCACGCGAAACCCCTTGCGGATCAGGGTCAGCAGATAGCCTTCCGCCGCATGCACAGGCACCCCGCACATCGCAATCGGCTCGCCCAGATGAAACCCCCGCTTCGTCAGCGCGATATCCAGCGCCTCTGCCGCCGCAACGGCATCCTCAAAGAACATCTCGTAGAAATCGCCCATCCGGTAGAACAGCAAGGCGCCGGGGTTCTGCGCCTTGATCTCCAGATATTGCGCCATCATCGGCGTCACGCTGTCGTCGGTCATCGGTCCCCCTGTTCCGGGGAAACCCTACAAAAGCGCACCGCTACACGAAAGGCCCCGCCCGCTATTTCGCAAAGGCCGCCTGATCGCCCCAAACCGCGCGCACCCGCGCATCCCGCCCGCAGGACTCACGGTAAAAGGCATAGGCGTTTCGCTTCTGCTTCGGCCCCGCACGGGTCAGCACGATGTCCCGGCTCTTGTAGTAATCCTGATGATAGTCCTCGGCCTCGTAGAACGGCCCGGCATCCAGAACTGGCGTCACCACCGCCACGCCCAAGCTGCGCTCAGCCTCCGCGACCGCCGCCTCTGCACTGGCCTTTTCCGCCGTGTTAGAGACGAAAATCGCCGTCCGATAGCTGTCCCCCCGGTCGCAGAACTGCCCGCCTGCATCCAGCGGATCGACGGACCGCAGGAACAGCCGCAGCACCTCGTCATAGCTGATCTTCGCCGTGTCGAAGGTGATCTCCACCGCCTCGTAATGCCCGGTCCCACCCACCACCACCTGCTTGTAGGTCGGGTCCTCCACAGTCCCGCCGGTATAGCCCGACACGACCGAAACCACCCCCGGCACACCCTCAAAATCCGCCTCTACGCACCAAAAGCAGCCCCCGGCCACCACCGCCTTCCCCGTGGCGGCATGGCTCGCGGCCCCCAGAACCGCCGACAGCAGGACGGTGACAAGCACGGCAGAAAGGGTGAACAGGCGGTGCATGGGCAAAACTCCTTTTCCCGCACCCTCGCCGCCGCCTAGGCTCCCCGCAACTCACCCTGCCGTGACCTCACGCACAGGTGACAGGCCCCCTTTCCCTTCCCGCGCCCCCCCACTACCCTCGCGCCAACGAAAGAGGGCCCCATGACCGACCACGTCTCCACCCATGCCGCCGAGGAAGACATCCGCAACGAGTCGATCCTCATCTACGTCAACGGCCGCATCGTCCCGAAGAAGGACGCGATGGTGTCTGTCTATGACTCGGGCTTCATGCTGGGCGACGGCGTCTGGGAAGGTATCCGCCTCTATGACGGCAAATGGGCCTTCATCACTGAACACATGGACCGGCTATTCGAGGCAGCAAAGGCCATCGACCTCGACATCGCCATGACCAAGGATCAGATGATTTCCGCTGTGTTAGAGACGCAAAAGGCCAATGGCATGACCACCGATGCCCATTGCCGCCTGATGGTCACGCGCGGCATCAAGACCCGCCCCTTCCAGAACCCGCGCCTGTCGCAGCAGGGGCCGACGGTCGCCATCATCATGGAACATTCGCGCCCCAAACTCCCGCGCCCCATCACGCTGGCCACCGTCCCCCACTTGCGCGGCCTGCCCATGACGCAGGACCCCAAGCTGAACAGCCATTCCAAGCTGAACTGCATCCTCGCCTGCATCGCCGCCCAAAAGGCCGGCGCGGACGAGGCGCTGATGCTCGATGTCCACGGCTTCGTAAACACCACCAACGCCTGCAACTTCTTCATCATCCGGAAGGGCGAGGTGTGGACGTCCACAGGCGACTACTGCATGAACGGCATCACGCGCGGCAAGGTGATCCAGCTCTGCCGCGAAAACGGCATCCCCGTCTACGAACGCAACTTCTCCCTCGTCGATACCTACGGCGCGGATGAGGCGTTCTTGACCGGCACCTTCGGCGCGCAGACGCCCGTCGGCATCATCGACGGTCGGCAGATCGGCACGGGGCAGATGGGACCGATGACGGAACGGCTGCGCGGCCTTTACAAAGCCTTGATCGCCCGTTCGTAGCGTGACCACAGATTGCTGCACAAAAGACGGCACAAAACAGGGCACAGAGAAAACAGATGAAGATTGCGATGTGGTCCGGCCCCCGGAACCTGTCTACCGCCATGATGTATGCCTTCGCCGCACGGGGCGATTGCGCGGTCTGGGACGAACCCTTCTACGCTGCCTATCTGGCGAAAACAGGCATCAACCACCCCATGCGCGACGCCATCATCGCCGCCCATGACGCGGATCCCGCAACCGTCGCCGCCGCCTGCACGGGCGATATTCCGGATGGAAAATCAATCCATTACCAGAAACACATGACCCTCCACATGATCCCCGAATTCGACCGGGGCTTCATGCGCCACCTCACCAACGTCTTCCTGATCCGCCACCCCGCCCGCGTCGTGGCCAGCTATTCGCAAAAGCGCGAAGCGCCCACCCTTGCCGATATCGGCTTCGTCCAGCAGGCCGAGCTTTTCGATCAGGTCGCAGGCTGGATGGGCCGCGCCCCCCTTGTGATCGACAGCGCCGATATCCGCGCCAACCCTTTGGAATCGCTGACAAAACTCTGCACCGCGCTGGGCATTCCCTTCACAGAAAACATGCTTCACTGGCCCGCCGGACCCAAACCCTATGACGGTGTCTGGGCCCCCCATTGGTACAACGCCGTCCACGCCTCCACCGGCTTTGGCGAGGCAGAGGGTCCGCTCCCTACCCTCCCCGCCGATTACGCGCCCTTGGTGGAACAGGCCCTTCCGCATTATCAAAGGCTTGCGCGGTTCAAGCTCTGACAATCGCCCCGCTTGCCCAAGGCCGCACGGCAGCGCAAACTCCCCTTAACCAGCATCGGGGAGGATGCCATGCTCAACCACTCTACAGCCGCCGCCCGCGCGGCCCGCGTCTACCTGAAGGCCGAGGATTGCCGTCTTGAAGACCTCGCAAACCTCTGTTCTCAAACAGTTTCCCTCGCGGATTACCCTTTCGCGGCGGATGTGCAGAAGAATGTCCTGATCTATGACTGCCCCACCCTCCTGCCCGCGCTGGCCGATCCGTCAGACCGCCGGGCCCTGATGGCCGAATGGGCCGAGGCGATGCTGACAGGCCCCGGCGTCCTCGTCCTGAAAGGCGCCGAACCCGACCTTTCCATGATCGACGCCGCCAGCGCGATCTTTTGGCGTCTGATCGAAGAACAGAACCGTTCCGGCACCGGCGGCGGCGATCATTTCGCCAAGCCGGGGGCGAATGATCGCCTCTGGAATTCCTTGGAAAAACATTGCCTTGCAGACCCTGCCAACTTCGCCCGCTACTATGCCAACCCCTTCCTCGCGGCGATATCCGAGGCATGGCTTGGCCCGCACTACCAGATCACCGCGCAACTCAACGTGGTGAATCCCGGCGGCGCCGCGCAGTCGCCGCATCGCGACTATCACTTGGGCTTCCAGTCGGCGGCGCAGATCGAACGCTATCCGCGCCATGTGCAACTGCTGTCCCCGGTCCTCACTCTGCAAGGCGCCATCGCCCATGTCGATGCCACGCTGGAAACTGGGCCGACCCAACTTCTGCCCTTCTCGCAAGCCTATGATGCAGGCTACCTCGCCATGGGCCGCCCCGACTTCCGCGCTTACTTCCTTGAAAACCATGTACAATTGCCGCTGGGCAAGGGGGACATGCTGTTCTTCTCGCCCGCCCTCCTCCATGCCGCAGGCACCAACCGCAGCGCCGATGTGCGCCGGATGGTTAACCTTTTCCAAATCTCCTCCGCCTATGGCCGCGCGATGGAAACGGTGGATCGCAGCCGAATGGTCAAGGCGCTCTACCCCTCCCTCCGCGCCGCGCGCAGGGACGGGAGCCTGACCGAAACCCAGATCGCCAACGCCATCGCCGCCAGCGCCGAAGGCTACAGCTTCCCCACCAATCTCGACCGCGATCCACCCTTGGGCGGCATGGCCCCCAAGACGCAGGCCGCTTTGGTGGCCGAGGCTTTGGCGGGTGATTGGGAGCCGGAAAAACTCACCGCCGCGCTGGACGCACAGGCGGAAAAGAAGCGGTCCTGAAACGAAAAGGGCGGGCCAAAGCCCGACCGATTTCAATACCTTAGCGACAGATCACTTCACCCGCGCATTCCGGGTGGCGATCAGCTTCAGCCGCAGCGCATTCAACCGGATGAACCCTTCGGCATCCTTCTGATCATAGGCACCCGCGTCCTCTTCGAACGTCACGTGCTTTTCGGAGTAAAGCGAATGGTCCGACCACCGCGCCACCGTGCGGGCCAATCCCTTGTACAGCTTCACCCGCACCGTGCCCGTCACATGCTCCTGCGTCTTGTCGATCAACGCCTGCAGCGCCTCCCGCTCGGGGCTGAACCAGAAGCCGTTATAGATCAGTTCCGCATAGCGCGGCATGATCGAATCCTTCAGATGGCCCGACCCGCTATCCAGCGTGATCTGTTCAATCCCGCGATGCGCCTCCAAAAGGATCGTCCCGCCGGGGGTCTCATACAGCCCCCGCGACTTCATCCCCACGAAACGGTTCTCCACCAGATCCAGCAGGCCCACGCCATGCCGCCCGCCCATCTCATTCAGCCGGGTCAGGATCGTGGCGGGCGACAGCCGCTCGCCATTGATCGCCACGGCATCGCCGCGCTCGAAGGAAATCTCAACGAATTCAGCAGCATCCGGCGCCTTCTCCACCGGGACCACGCGCTGATAGACGAATTCCGGCGCTTCTTCCGCCGGGTTCTCCAGCACCTTCCCCTCGGACGAGGTGTGCAGCAGGTTCGCATCGACCGAGAACGGCGCCTCGCCCCGTTTGTCCTTGGCGATCGGAATCTGGTTCGTCTCGGCAAATTCCAAAAGCTTCGTGCGGCTGGTCAGATCCCACAACCGCCACGGCGCGATCACTTTGATCGACGGGTCCAGCGCCGCCACGCCCAATTCGAACCGCACCTGATCATTGCCCTTGCCCGTCGCGCCATGCGCCACGGCATCGGCACCCGTTTCCTGCGCAATCCGCACCAGATGCTTGGAAATCAGCGGGCGGGCAATCGACGTGCCCAGCAGATAAAGGCCCTCATACAGCGCATTCGCCCGGAACATCGGGAAGACGAAATCCCGCACGAATTCCTCGCGCAGATCGACGATATGGATGTTCGCCGGGTTGATCCCCAAGAGGATCGCCTTCTCCCGCGCCGGGTCCAACTCCTCGCCCTGCCCCAGATCGGCGGTAAAGGTCACCACCTCACAGCCATATTCCGTCTGCAGCCATTTCAGGATGATCGAGGTATCCAGACCGCCCGAATAGGCGAGGACGACTTTCTTCGGCTTCAGCATGGCGCAGCGCCCTTATCCTTGGGTTTTCCGGCGCGGGGTGTATCGGGTAATCCCCTTGCGGGCAAGGGCGGGCCAAGCAAAAGGGCGGCCACCGGGGCCGCCCCTCCGCCACGCCCGAAACGCCGATCAGGACCCGGAAGCCGCGACGATCGCCTCAAGGTCCGATGCCGAGAATCGCGCGCGCAACTGGTCCAGCAGGGCCTGTTCCTCGGCGCTCATCCCGTCCACATCGTTGGGGTTCTTGTTCCACAGGGCCAGAACCCCCGCCTCGGCATCGCTCACCGCGTTGACGAGGTCGAGTTCCTCGGGCGTAGGCTCCGTCACGACAGGTTGCCCCGCCAGCAGCGCCTCGATGCCGTCATCGGGCTGAAAGACCACCTCCATCGGCGCCGGACCGGGGTTCAGCGCCTCGGCATCCGCCGGCGCGACCGCCGGGTCCGCCAGCGCGGCCTGATAGGCCTCGTTCGCGGTGTTCCAGGTCCCAAGGGCAGTCTGGTAGGCATCGTATTCCGCCCGGTCCGCAACATAGGCGTCCAGAACCGTGGGGTAATCGGCGCCCAGCAGGTTGACCGCCGTGCCGCGCCAGCCCTCCCATGCCTCGGCCCGGGCCAGCACATCGGCGCTGTCCAGATCGCCCGCCTGCGCATCGGCAGCAGCAAGCCCGGCGACGGCCCCGACAGGACCGTTGTAGTTGCCGTTCCGGATATGGGCCAGAACCGCGTTGATATTGGCATTCATCGCGCCGTTCATGTTGCCCAGATCGCGGGCGGCAAGGGTGATCTCGCCCACGTCTTCCGCCGGGGCGACCTGCTGCGCCTTTGGCTTGGCCGCCGACGGCTTCTCGCGGGTGACGGTGCGTTCGACCGCCTTCTCTCCGCCGTTGCCGTTGCCGCCGGCCTTGCCGGCGGATTTCTCGCCGCCCTTGCCGCCGCCGCCACCTCCGCCACCATTGCCACCACCACCGCCGCCGCCATTGCCGCCGCCACCACCACCATTGCCATTGTTGGCAAAGGCCGGGCCCGCCCCAAGGTCGAACGGCATCGGCGCGACAGAGCCCAGCAACAGGGCCGTTATACCAAGTACCGACACGATCTTCTTGGGATGGAACATGGTCCTCTCCTCGCTTAAGACTGCGGTGCCCAGACTGATTGCCGCCAGGCGGCAGAACCAAGGCGAGATTAAGGCGCGATCTGGGCAGCGCAATCGGAATGAGATTTCTTGGGGGAGTTCCGCCGAATGAGCGATTTCACCGCAAAGGCCCGCGCCGCGACCGCTGCCTTGCGCGATCTCTTTCCCGAAACGCCGCTGCAGCGGAACGAACATCTGTCCCAGCGATACGAGGCCGACATCTGGCTGAAACGCGAAGACCTGACCCCTGTCCGCAGCTACAAGCTGCGCGGGGCCTTCACCGCCATGCGCCACGTTCTCGATCTGACACCGGATCGCCGCCACTTCGTCTGCGCCAGCGCGGGCAACCACGCGCAGGGCCTTGCCTTCGCCTGCCGCCATTTCGGCGTCGACGGCACCATCTTCATGCCCGTCACCACCCCCCAGCAAAAGATCGACAAGACCCGCGCCTTCGGGGGCGACAATGTCCGCATCGTCCTGACGGGCGACTATTTCGACCAGACGCTGGCCGCAGCACAGTCCTTCTGCGCCGAAAAGCAGGCGCATTTCCTGTCGCCCTTCGATGATCCCGACGTGATCCTCGGCCAATCCTCGGTGGGGGTAGAGATGCTCGATCAGCTGGGTCAGGCGCCCGACCTCGTGATCCTGCCCGTGGGCGGGGGCGGCCTGTCCTCCGGCGTCACCGCCTATCTGCGGCTGGCCGCGCCCGCCACTGATTACCGCTTTGTCGAACCCTTGGGTGGGGCAAGCCTCATGGCCGCCCTGCGCGCGGGCGAACCGTCCAAACTCCCCCGCGTGAACAGCTTCGTCGACGGGGCCGCCGTGGCCCGGCTGGGCGACATCACCTACCGCCATCTCGACTGGATCGACGCGACCAACGTCCTCCTCGCCCCCGAAGACCGCATCTGCGTCACCATGCTGGAAATGCTGAACGTCGAAGGCATCGTGCTGGAACCCGCAGGCGCCCTGTCGGTCGACGTGCTGCCCGAACTGGCGGATGAGATTCGCGGCAAGACGGTGGTCTGCGTCACCTCCGGCGGCAATTTCGACTTTGAGCGCCTGCCAGAGGTTAAGGAACGCGCCCAGCGCTATTCGGGCGTGAAGAAGTACTTCATCCTGCGCATGCCCCAACGCCCCGGCGCGCTGCGCGAATTCCTCGGCATGCTGGGGCCGGATGACGACATCGCCCGTTTCGAATACCTCAAGAAATCGGCGCGCAACTTCGGCTCCGTCCTGATCGGGATCGAAACCCGCAAGCCCGAGAATTTCCGCGATCTCTTCGGCAAGCTGGACGCCGCCGCCTTCACCTACCGCGACATCACCAATGACGAAATCCTCGCCGAATTCCTGATCTAGCGATCCATCCCCTCCACCGCCGCCCGCGACCGCGTGAAGAGATCGGCCAGAACCGCCGGGTCGAACCGCCCCCCCTGTTCGGCCTGCAGGCAATAGGCGGCAAGGTCGTCCAGCCCCATCGTCAGCGCCGATCCCTTCAGGAAATGCAGGTCCGCCGCGATGGCGACCGGGTCGGTCGCCCCCTGCAGCCGCGCCACGACCAGCGCGCTCTCGCTCAAGAACATCTCCAGCACTTCGGGAAAGCCGTCTTCCCCGATCTCCTGACACAGCGCCTCCACCCGCGCGGGATTCACCAGCATTTCATCCTCCGCTTGCCATTCGGGGCAGACTGGGTGGCAAACCTTCACAGGCGGTGAAACCCGCCGCTCCATAAAATATGCAATTTGCGTGATTCACCGGGGCTTAAGGGCAGGCGGGGCAGAGTGGCGGCGGAAAGGAACCGCCCCCATGTCTCAGGATGCACCGCGTCAGGTGCTGGTCGTCGACGACAGCGCCGCCCAACGCCAAATGCTCACACGGCAACTCACGCGCTGGGGCTATCTGGTGACGCAGGCCGCCTCAGGGTCCGAGGCGCTCGCCATCGCGCGCTGCACCGATTTCGACATCGTCCTGTCCGATTGGGTGATGCCCGGCATGTCCGGCCCCGATTTCTGCCGTGCCTTCCGCGCCCTGCCGCGGGCGGGATACGGATACTTCGTCCTGCTCAGCGCGAAATCCGCCAAGGACGACATCGCCATCGGTCTGGACAGCGGCGCCGATGATTTCCTGACAAAGCCGGTGGATGCGACCGAACTCCTGTCGCGCCTGCATGCGGGGGAACGCATTCTGGCGATGCAGACCGAACTGCGCCGCCGCAATGCCGATCTGGAACGCATACACGCCGCCCTGCACCGCGATCTGGCCGAGGCGCGGCGTCTGCAGCTTTCCCTCGCCCCAGAGCCGGAGGTCGCGCTCGGCCCGGCTGACCTTGTGTTCCTGCTGCGGCCCTCGGGCCTGCTGGGGGGCGATCTGGTCGGCTGGTTCCCAATCGCCCCGGGGCGCATCCTGCTTTACGCGCTCGATGTCTCGGGCCATGGCGTCGCCGCCGCATTGATGATCGCGCGGCTTTCGGCCCTTCTGGCCACCCGCTCGCGCGACCAGAACATCGCCTTCCAGAACGGCCGCCCCCTGCCGGTGGAAACCATGGTCGCCCGGCTGAACCGTATCCTTTTGTCGGATCAGACGGGGGACCTTTACCTCACCCTTCTTTGCGCGGAACTTGATCTGGGCACGGGCCAGATCCGCCTCGTGCAGGCGGGCCATCCCCATCCGCTGCTCCTGCGTCGCGACGGCAGCGTGCTGCCCTTGGGCGCGGGCGGCCTGCCCGTGGGTCTTGTCCCCGATCCCGGCCATTCCGCCATCACCCTGCGCCTATGCCCCGGCGACCGATTGTTCATCGGGTCCGACGGGCTGATCGAATGCCCAAGTGCCGAGCAGGCCGATCTGGGGGATGATGGCCTCATCCGCCTGCTTCAGGGTCAGGGGCAGCGCCGCGGCAAGGCGCTGGCCGATGGCGTGATCGACGCGCTCACCACCCATGCGGGCACTGCCGATTTTCCCGACGACGTCTCCGCCATCGTCATCGATTGGCACGGCGCCTAGCGGGCCAGTCCCAGCACGCGCGCCAGCATCGCCCGGTCCCCGTCATTGCCCAGCAGGTCCAGCCCTGCCTGCGCAGGCATCCAGACCGCGCGATGCCCCGCCTCTGACGGCGGACCCAGCCGCCGCACCGGATGCGCCAGATAGATCGAACACAGCTTTTCGGCCCACAGGTCATATTCCGGCATGTAGGTGAACCGCCGGAACGCCCCCAGCCGCCGCGTCACCGCGATCTTCCACCCGGTTTCCTCGAACACCTCGCGGTGCAGCGCGGCCACTGGATGCTCGCCCGGGTCGATCCCGCCGCCGGGCAACTGATATTCCGGCACCGGCTCGGCCTGATGCGTCGCCAAAAGCTCGTCCCCGTCCAGCAGGATGGCATAGACCCCCGGCCGCCGCTTGTAGCGTTGACCTTGCTTCACTTGTTCCCCATATCGGCGGATCATCTCTTCGGCCCCGTGTTTGCGCATGCCATATTGGCGCGGTATTACGGGTCGGCACAATCGGGAAACCCTATGACCATCGGCTCTCAACTCGCCTGGGACGATACCGTCCTGCCGTTTCAGCTTGACCGCTCGGATATCCGCGGCCGCGTCGCGCGTCTCGATGGCGTGCTGGATCAGGTGCTGAAGCAGCACGCCTATCCCCCGCAGATCGAGGCGCTGGTCGCCGAAGCCGCCCTCCTGACCGCGCTGATCGGCCAGACGATCAAGCTGCGCTGGAAACTGTCGCTGCAGATCAGGGGCAACGGCCCCGCCCGGCTGATCGCGACGGATTACTATGGCCCCTCCGAAGACGGCCAATCCGCCCGCATCCGCGCTTATGCCAGCTTTGATCGTGACCGCCTCGATCCCGCCGCCGCCCCGTTCAGCCAGATCGGCAAGGGCTATCTGGCCGTGCTGATTGACCAAGGCGAAGGCACGGTGCCCTATTCCGGCATCACCCCCATCGCGGGCGGCTCTCTCTCGGCCTGTGCGGAAACCTATTTCGCGCAATCCGAACAGCTGCCCACCCGCTTTGCTGTCACCTTCGGCAAAAGTCAGGTCCCCGGTGCCGCCCCCCATTGGCGCGCGGGCGGCGTCATGCTGCAGCACATGCCCAAGGCCTCGCCCTTCACGGCCCAAGGGGAAGGCACCGGGGAAGGCGGCCTTCTCACTCATGCCGACATCCTGTCGGGGGACGAAAGCGAAAACTGGACCCGCGCCAACCTCCTCCTCGACACCGTCGAAGAAATGGAGTTGATCGGCCCCTCGGTGCAGCCGACCGACCTGCTCGTCCGCCTCTTCCACGAAGAGGAACCGCGTGTCTTCGACGCCCAACCCGTGCGCTTCGGCTGCTCCTGCTCGGAAGACAAGGTCCGTAATTCGCTGTCCATCTATTCCGCCAAGGACATCGCCACCATGACCACGCCCGAAGGCATCGTCACCGCCGACTGCCAGTTCTGCGGAGCGCATTACGAGTTGGACCCAAAGACAGTGGGCTTCGAGGCGGCGAAGTCCCCCAATGCATGACGCCGAATCCCGGTTGCGCGCGGCCCTTGTCCGCCCCGCGCGGCCGTCTTCGGATTTCGACCTGAACCCTGCCATCCGCCTGCCCCCGGGCCGCAGCCTGCGCCCGGCGGCAGTGCTGGTCCCCATCTGGCTGCGCCCTGACGGCGCGCGCCTGATCCTGACGAAACGCGCCTCACATCTGAAACACCACCCCGGCCAGATCGCCTTTCCCGGCGGCAAGGTCGATGCGGGCGACGATGGCGCCATTGGCGCCGCCCTCCGCGAAAGCCGCGAAGAGGTTGGGCTTCCCTCGGACCTCGTGGAAATCGCGGGCACCCTGCCCGATCATGAAACCGTCACGGGGTTTTCCGTGACCCCCGTCCTCGGCTTCATCCGCGAGGACTTCACCCCCATCCCCGAGGCGGGCGAGGTCGAAGAGGTCTTCTCCCTCCCCCTTTCCCATGTCCTGACGCCCGCGCATTACGCCATCGAACGCCGCCGCTGGCGCGAGGAATGGCGCAGGTACTATGCGGTGCCCTATGGTCCCTATTACATCTGGGGCGCTACCGCGCGCATCCTGCGCGGGCTGGCGGACCGGGTTCAGGATTAAGGACATGAGGCTGACAGGCGACTGGCTGACCGATCCCGCCGCGCAATCCGTTTGCGCGGCGCTTGTTGCGGGCGGCCATCAGGCGTTGTTCGTCGGTGGCTGCGTCAGGAACGGCCTTCTGGGCGCGCCTGTAGGCGATATCGACATCGCCACCGACGCCACGCCCGACCGCGTCATTGCGCTGGCCACGGCGGCGGGGCTGAAATGCGTGCCCACCGGCATCGACCACGGCACCATCACCGTCATCGCCCAAGGCCGCCCGCACGAAGTCACCACCTTTCGCCGCGACGTCGAAACCGATGGCCGCCACGCCACCGTCGCCTTCTCCACCGACATCGCCGAAGACGCCGCCCGCCGCGACTTCACCATGAATGCGCTCTATGCCCGTCCCGACGGCACCGTCGTCGATCCGCTCCACGGCCTGCCCGACCTGCAGGCCCGCCATGTCCGTTTCGTGGGCGACCCGGATCACCGCATCCGCGAGGATTACCTGCGCATCCTGCGCTTTTTCCGCTTCACCGCATGGTATGGCGACCCCGGCCTCGGGCTGGATGCCGAAGGTCTGGCCGCCTGCGCCGCCGGGATCGACGGCCTCCACGCCCTGTCCAAGGAACGCGTCGGGGCCGAGATGCGCAAACTCCTTGCCGCCCCCGACCCTGCCCCCGCCGTGGCCAGCATGGCGCAGGCGGGCATCCTTGCCGCGCTTTTGCCCGGCACCGACCCGCGCGCGCTTCCCCCCCTCATCCATCTGGAACAGGGCGAACCCATCCGCTGGCTCCGCCGGATGGCGGTGCTGGGCGGCGCGGACCCGACCGATGCGCTACGCCTGTCGCGCGCCGAATCCCGCGATCTGGCCCATCTGCGCGATGCTTTGGCCGGGACGGCCTCCGCCGCTGTGCTGGGCCATTTGCTGGGCACGGCGCTGGCCATCGACGCGCTTCTCCTGCGCGCCGCCCTCTTCGAACAGCCCCTTCCCCCCAGTGCGCGGGACGAGGTGGCGCGCGGCAGCGCCACCCCCTTCCCCATCACCGCCGCCGACCTTCCAGCCCTCTCCGGCCCGGCGCTGGGGCAGGAACTCAAGCGGCTGAAATCCCTCTGGCTCGCCTCCGACCTGCTGCTCACACGCTCACAACTCCTCGGCTGACGGTTTCCCTTCGGCGCGAAGCGGGCTATATGCTGGGGCCTGACATAGAGGCGTCTTCCCGTGTTTCGTTTTTTCGAAGGCCTCGTTGACCCCTACGGTCCCTACGAGCAAACCGATACGCCGCCCCGGCGGCTCTGGCCCTTTCTAAAGGACTATATCCGCCCCTTCCGAGGGGTCTTTGCCGTTACGGCCTTCCTTTCGGTCATCACCGCCTTCGCCGATGTGGCGCTGATCTGGTATGTCGGGCGGCTCGTGGATCTGCTGGCCGAAAACGGCCCGCAGCAGGCTTGGGCGCTTTATGGTACAGAGATGATCGCCGTCGCGCTGGCCGTCCTGATCCTGCGCCCGATCCTGCTGGTGGGGAACGTGGCGCTTCTGCACAACACCATCCTGCCCAATTTCGGCACGATGATCCGCTGGCGCGCGCATGCCCATGTCATCCGCCAGCCCGTCGGCTGGTTCGAATCCGATTTCGCGGGCCGCATCGCCAACCGCATCATGCAAACGCCCCCCGCCGCGGGCGATGCCGTGTTCCAGACCTTCGACGCCGTCGCCTTCGCCTCTGTCACCGTGGTGGGCGCGGGCATCATGCTGGCCGATGCCGACCCGCGCCTTCTTCTGCCGCTGATCGTCTGGTTCGTGCTTTACGCCGCCCTCGTCCACTGGACGATCCGGCACGCAGGCCCGGCCTCAAAGGCCAGCTCTGACGCCCGCTCCGCCGTCACCGGGCGCGTGGTGGACGCCTATACCAACATCCATTCCGTCAAGCTTTTCGCCCATGACGCGCGCGAACTCGACTACGCCAAGGAATCGATTGAACACGCGCGCGAGACGTTCAAACAAGAGATGCGGATCATCACCAAGATGGACCTCGCGCTGACGGTCCTGAACGGCTTCCTCATCGTCGCCATCACGGGCTGGGCCATTCTGCTTTGGTATCAGGGCGCGGCCAGCATCGGCACAGTCGCCGCCGCGACCGCCCTCGTCCTGCGGCTTAACAACATGACCTATTGGATCATGTGGGCCTTCTCCTCGCTGGTGCAGGCACTGGGCGTGGTGCAAGAGGGGATGGAGACGATCACCCATCCCATCGGCCTCGTCGATGCACCGGACGCCAAGCCGCTCCAGTTCCGCGAAGGTCGGATCGAGTTGGACAATATCCAGCACCATTATGGCCGCGACTCTGGTGGGTTGCAGGGCGTGACGCTGACCATCAACCCCGGCGAAAAGATCGGGGTCGTGGGCCGCTCCGGCGCGGGCAAGTCCACGCTGGTCAAGCTGATGCTGCGCTTCTACGACTGCGAGGGGGGCCGTATCCTGATTGACGGTCAGGATATCGCCCATGTCACCCAGAACAGCCTGCGCAGCCGGATCGGCATGGTGCAGCAGGACAGCTCGCTCCTCCACCGCTCCGTCCGTGACAACATCCTCTATGGCCGCCCCGACGCGACCGAAGACGAGATGATCACCGCCGCCAAGCGGGCCGATGCGCATGACTTCATCCTCACGCTGGAAGATCCGCAAGGCAGGCAGGGCTACGACGCCCATGTCGGCGAACGCGGTGTCAAACTCTCCGGCGGTCAGCGTCAGCGCGTGGCGCTGGCCCGCGTCATCCTGAAGGACGCGCCGATCCTGATCCTTGACGAGGCAACCTCTGCGCTGGACTCCGAGGCCGAGGCCGCCATTCAGGACGCGCTTTATGGTGTCATGCAGGGCAAGACCGTCATCGCCATCGCGCACCGCCTGTCCACCATCGCCGCCATGGACCGCATCATCGTGCTGGAAGATGGCCGCATCGCCGAACAAGGCACTCATGCCGAACTGCTTGCGCGCGGCGGGCTCTACGCCCGGTTCTGGGCGCGCCAGTCAGGCGGCTTCATCGGTCTGGAAGAAGAGGCTGCCGAATGACCCTCGTCCGCGCCCTCGGCAATGCCATCGACGCCTTCCGCCCCGCCGACGGCCCGCCGCCGCAATCGCTCGGCCCCTTCTTCCGCTGGTCGCTCAAGGGATCATGGCCCGCCCTTTCCGTGGCGGCCGTCCTCTCCTCGCTCGCCGGCGTCACCGAAGTCGTCTCTGCCCTGATCCTCGGCTGGGTGATCGACGCGGCACTCGACTCCGGCCCCGACAGCTTCTTCGCCGACCACGGCCTGCTGATCGCTTCCTTCCTGATCTTCTACATGGTCCTGCGCCCGCTGGCCTTTGGCATCTCTTCGGCCTCCAACTCCATCGTGGTGGGGCCGAATGTCCTCCCCCTTGTCCTGTCGCGGCTGCACCGCTGGACGCTGGGGCAGGCCGTCACCTTCTTCGACAATGATTTCGCGGGCCGCATCGCCACCAAACAGATGCAGGCCGCCCGCGCCGTCACCGACGTGGCGACCGAAGTCATCAACACCGTCTTCTTCGCGCTGGCCTCCGTCATCGGATCGGTCGTCTTCCTGATCGTCATCGACAGCCGCATCGCGCTGGCACTCGCTGTCTGGCTGGTGGCCTATATCCTGCTCATCCGTTTCTTCATGCCCCGCGTGCGCGTCAACTCCGCCGCCCGCGCCTCCAGCCGCGCGATGGTGTCGGGGCAGGTGGTCGACACGATCACCAACATCAAGACCGTCAAGCTCTTTGCCCATGCCGCCTTCGAGGACCGTGTCGCCCTCAAATCGATGGAAGTGTTCCGCGAGAAATCTCTCGAATTCGGCGTCATTTCCACATGGTTCCGCCTGTCGCTGATGACGCTGGCAGGCGTGCTGCCCGTCCTTTTGATCGGCGGCGCGGTGCTTTTATGGATGCAGGGCCTCTCCACCGCAGGCGACATCGCCGCCGCGGGCGCCATCGCCATGCGCATCGCGCAGATGTCCGGTTGGGTCAGCTTCACCCTCATGTCGATCTACACATCGGTGGGCGAGGTTGAAGATGGCATGAAGACCCTGGCCGTTCCCCACGCCCTCGCCGATGCGTCCGATGCCCGCGAACTCCCCCCCATCCGGGGCGAGATCCACTTCAACCACGCCTCCTTCGCCTATGGGCGCAAGCGGGGCGGGGTCCGCGACATCGATCTGCACATCCGCGCGGGCGAAAAACTGGGGATCGTCGGCGCATCGGGCGCGGGGAAATCCTCGCTCGTCTCCCTCCTGCTGCGTCTCTATGACACCGAATCCGGCGCTGTTCTGGTCGATGGCCACGACCTCCGCCACATCACGCAAGAGTCGCTCCGCCGCCAGATCGGGATGGTCACGCAGGAAACCGCGATGTTCAACCGCTCCGCCCGCGACAACATCGCCTATGGCAAGCCCGACGCGACCGAGGACGAGATCATCGCCGCCGCCAAGGCGGCCGAGGCGCATGATTTCATCATCCAGATGGTCGATCACAACGGGCGCAAGGGCTATGACGCCTTCCTTGGCGAACGCGGCGTCAAACTCTCGGGCGGCCAGCGCCAGCGCATCGCCCTTGCCCGCGCCTTCCTGAAGGACGCCCCCATCCTTGTCTTGGACGAGGCGACCTCGGCGCTGGACTCCGAAGTCGAGGCGAACATTCAGGACGCCCTCTCACGCGTCATGGAAGGCAAGACGGTGCTGGCCATCGCGCACCGCCTTTCCACCATCTCGGCCATGGACCGCATCGTCGTGCTTGACGATGGCCGCATCGTCGAAGAAGGCACGCATGAGACGCTGCTTGCCAAGGGCGGCCTCTACGCCCGCTACTGGAACCGCCAGTCGGGCGGCTTCATCGGCATCGACGAAAAGGAAGCGGCAGAGTGAAACTGGTGATCGAACGGCTCGGCCACCTCGGCGATGCCATCGCGCGGGGGCCGGACGGCCCGGTCTACATCCCCGGCCTTCTTCCGGGCGAAGAGGTCGAAGGCACGCTGGACGGCGACCGCCTGATCGACCCGCGCATCGTCACCCCGTCACCCGACCGCAAGAAACCGCCCTGTCCTCATGCCCGCACCTGCGGCGGTTGCCTCATGCAGCACGCCGCCGATCCCTTCGTGACCGCGTGGAAAGAGGGGATCGTGCACGGCGCGCTGGCCGGGCAGGGGCTGGATGCCCCCTTCCGCCCCACCCATACCTCTCCTCCGAACTCCCGCCGCCGCGCCACGCTGGCGGCGCGCAAGACGAAGGGCGGCGCGCTGATCGGCTTTCATGCCCGCGGGTCGGACCTAATCATCCCCGTCCCGAACTGCAACCTCCTGCACCCCGACCTTCTGGCCACCCTCCCGGCGCTGGAATCGCTCACCCGCGCGGGCGGCTCGCGCAGCACCGAACTTGCGCTGACCGTCACGCGCAGCCTGTCTGGCCCCGATGTCTCCGTCTCCGGCGGCAAGGCACTGGATGGCCCCCTACGGATGGACCTCGCGCGGACCGCCGAAAGCCACGGCCTTGCCCGCCTCACCTGGGATGGCGAAACCGTCGCCCTGCGCACCGCGCCCATGCAGCGATTTGGCAAGGCCCTCGTCGCCCCGCCTCCCGGTGCCTTCCTGCAGGCCACCCCGCAAGGCGAATCCGCCCTTCTTTCCGCTGTGGCAGACGCGGTGGGGAATGCAAAGCGCATCGCCGATCTTTTCGCAGGCTGCGGCACCTTCGCCCTGCCGCTCTTGGAACAGGCCGAAGTGCACGCCGTCGAAGGCGAAACCGCCATGACCGCCGCGCTGGAAAAGGGCTGGCGCGCCACGCCCGGCCTCAAGAAACTCACCACCGAGACGCGCGATCTCTTCCGCCGCCCGCTGGAACCCGACGAGTTCAAAGGGATCGACGCCGTGGTGATCGACCCGCCAAGGGCGGGGGCCGAGGCGCAATTCGCCACCCTCGCCCGCAGCGCCGTGCCCGTTGTGGCGGCCGTCTCCTGCAACCCCGTCACCTTCGCCCGCGACGCCCGCATGTTGGTCGGCGCGGGCTTCCGCCTCGATTGGGTGCAGGTCGTCGACCAGTTCCGCTGGTCCGCCCATGTCGAACTCGCCGCCCGCTTCTCGCGCTGACGAATCCGTGAGCGGCCCCTCCGAAAGGTCGCCTAGCCAGACCCGCCATTTTCGGCTATGCCGCTGAAAAAACTATAATCGGCAAGGCGGGCAGTTTCATGCGGTGGTTCTTCAAGGTCGTTCTCGTTCTCGCTCTGGCAGTGGGCCTCTCGGCCTGCGGCGGAGGGAAGTTCCGCAAGTACAACGGCCCCGAAGTCACATCCGTTCAGGTCCACAAGGCCGACCGCAAGATGTACCTGCTGCACCATGGCCGGGTGCTGAAATCCTATGACATCGCGCTTGGTTTCGCCCCCGAAGGCCACAAGCAGTTCGAAGGCGATGGCAAGACGCCCGAAGGCGCCTATTACATCACCCACAGAAACCCCAAGTCGCGCTTCCACCTGTCGCTTGGGATTTCCTACCCCAACACCACCGACGTGGCATTCGCCGAGGCGGCGGGAAAATCCCCGGGCGGCGATATCTTCATCCATGGCGGCCCGCGCCGCCCCGTCTCGCGCCACGACTGGACCGAAGGCTGCATCGCCGTCTCCGACAAGGAGATGGAGGTGATCTATTCGATGGTGGAACCCGGCACCGTCATCCACATCCTGCCCTGATCGGGTCAGGCGCGCGGCTTACCCGGCGAAAGCCGCGCTCTGGAACCCGCCGAAGCCGCCACTCGATCCGGTGACCAGCGTCCACCAGATTTTTCCGTTCGGCTCTTGGAACCACGCAAAGCCCAGATCGGTCGCCGACGGATCAAGGATCACGTTGCGCATGTCCGGGCTTTCCATCCACGTCGCCAGCGTCTCCAGCTCCGTCTCATAGGTTTCCGAGATCAGCTCACCCAGCAGCTTGCCGGTGTAACCCACCCGCTGCACCCGCGTCAGGGGCGACGATCCGTCCGATCCGAAATGCCAAGGCCGGTTCTGCACCGACATGTCCCGCGCATGGGTGGCCGCCGCCGCGTTCAGCTGCGCGTTCAGCGTGACCTGACCCATCCCCCGCGCCTGCCGCAGCGCATTGACCGCATCCAGCATCCGGAATTCGATCGTCCCTGCCCCTTGCGCGGCGGTAGGATAGACCTGCGGCAGCGGCTGCCCATCCGGCCCCAGCTTCGGCCCCGCGCCCATCGTGGGCGAACAGGCCGCCAGCGCCGCCGCAGCACCGCCCAGCATCAGCATCGTCCGTCTGTCCATCGTCCTGCCCGCCCCAGTTGCGCCGCAGCGCCTGTTCTTTCTGCCGCTCTTATCGAAACCGGGGAAACAGTTCAAACCCAACTCTGCGTGACCCCGTTTCCCTGCGGCCCTTTGCCGACTGACGCGTGTTTGATTTGCCGAAACGGGCCGAAATCGCTATCACGCCCGAAAAAGCAACAATCCGAAAGGGGCAAGCAGATGAGTGCCGACCGCAAATTCCCCATGGACCGCCGCCATTTCCTAGCCGGTGCAGCCGCCATCGGGGCGGCCAGCGCCCTGCCCGCCGCCGCGATGGAAGGCTCGACCGAGATGCTGCCGGGCGCGTCCAGCTCGGTGCGCAACAACGCCTCCAGCTTCCGGATGCTGGACTGGCAAAGCTATTTCGACAACACCCGCAAGGGTGCGATCCTCGTCGACCTGACCTCGCGCGCGCTGCATTACTGGTCGGAAGACCAGTCGGTCTACCGCCTCTACCCGACCTCGGTCCCGCTGTCGGAAGATCTCACCCGTCGCGGTCGCACCGAAGTGGTCCAGAAGGTCGTCGCCCCCACTTGGCGGCCCACCCCCGCGATGCGTGAACGCAACCCGGAATGGCCCGAAGTCGTCGAGGGCGGCTCGCCGGACAACCCGCTCGGCACCCATGCGCTGTACCTGTCCTGGACCTATTACCGCATCCACGGCACCCATGACACACGCAAGATCGGCCGTCGGTCGTCGAACGGCTGCGTGGGCCTTTACAATGAGCATATTCAGGAATTGTTCGCCTTCACAGAAGTAGGCACGCAAGTGTTGCTAATTTGACGAAAAGCGGCGGAACGGCGCGTTTCGCGCAAGCAGCAAGTTGCAATCCGCCGACGTTGCTGCTTAACAAGGGCCACGAGGTATATCTTGGGTGCATGGCTTCGCCTCTGCAACATCGTCGCCATGCAATAACTGGAGGTTAACATGAAGAAACTCGCGCTCGCTGCCGCTCTGACGGTTGCCGCCTCGACCGCTTTCGCCGGCGGCATGGCTGAACCGGTCATGGAACCGGAAGTTGTCGAAGCGAACACGTCGTCCTCGGCTGGCGGCATCATCGTTCCGCTGCTGCTCCTGCTGGTCATCGCGGCTGCTGCCTCGAACTGATCTGTCGGATCGCGTATAGGAAAGGGTCGACGAAGCAATTCGTCGACCCTTTTCTATTGCCTGCAGACTGCGCCTCAGCGCAGCCAGCCTGTCAGGTTCTCTTCGATCACCGCGACCAGCGCCTCGACATGCGCCGCATCGTCGTTCAGGCAGGGGATATAGGTGAAGACCTCACCCCCCTCATGCTCGAACGCCTCGCGGATCTCGCCGTTGATCTCTTCCAGCGTCTCGATGCAATCCGCCGAAAAGGCGGGCGCGATCACCGCGATCTTCTTCTTTCCCTGCTTGGCCAGCTCGGCCACATGCTCCACCGTATAGGGGCGCAGCCATTCCTCGGGGCCAAAGACGGATTGGAAGGTCGTGTCAATCGACCCTTTTTCCCACCCCAGCCGTTCCCGCAGCAGGCGCGAGGTCTTGGCGCATTGGCAATGATAGGGGTCGCCCGACATCAGATACCGCTTCGGCATCCCGTGATAGGACGCGACCAGTACGTCGGGGGTGTGGTCCAGCGCGGCATAGGCCTTTTCGACCGATTGCGCCAAAGCCTCAATATACAGCGGATGATCGAAATACTCCGGCACCGTCCGCACCGCGGGCTGACGCTTTTCCTTCATCAGCGCGCGAAAGAACTGGTCATTCGCCGTGGCCGAGGTGGCCCCCGCGTAATGCGGATACAGCGGGAAGAACAGGATCTTTTCGCAGCCCGCCTCCACCATCGCCCGCACCTTCGATTCCGTCGACGGATTGCCATAGCGCATGCAGAAATCGACCATGATCTCATCGCCATGCTTCCCGGCGATGGTCTCAGCGATCTTCTTCGTCTGACCCTTCGTGATGGTCAGAAGCGGGCTTTCGTTCAGATCGTGGTTCCAGATCAGCTTGTAATTCGCGCCCGATGAAAAGGGCCGCTTCGACAGGATCACCAGCTGCAACAGCGGCTGCCAGATCCATGCGGAATAATCCACCACCCGCTTGTCCGACAGAAACTCGTTCAGATAGCGCCGCATCGACCAGTAATCGTAATTGTCCGGCGTGCCCAGATTGGCCAGCAGCACCCCGATCTTGGCCTTCCGCACCGGCGGGTGATCGCCCGTCGCATGGGCCAGCCGTCCCTGACCGGGATGAATCATCCCCGCGTCATGGCCCGTCACGGCACCCTGCATCGAAGGCTTGGCATCCAGCATCGCGGTTTCCTTCAAATTCCCGAATATTCCGCGGGACATATAGGCTTCTGGGCCGGGGTCAACCTTCCCCACCCCTGTCAGGCAGTCGCAGCTCTGCCGTTCCCAGCGCATCGGCCAATCTTTGTGCAGCCGAACCGGGCCGCAGCGGCTTTTGCTGGCTTTCATCCGGGGCCCAGCCCGTCAGCCCGATGATCTCGAACGTCGCGCGAATGCGCCCGTCCGGCCCCGCATGATGCGCCGCATATAGCGCCGCCGCCCGCTGCATCACCGCCCGCCGCGTCGGCCTGCGCAGCCGCGCCATCAGCGCATTGCCCTCACCCATCGCGCGCAAATCGCGCATCAGGGTCAGCGCATCGGCATAAGTCACGGTTTTCGTGAAACTGTCCGCCACCGGAAGGGCAAACCCGGCCCGCTGCAGCAGCGCGCCCAAATCGCGAATCTCCCCCATCGGCAGCACGCGCGGCGCAAGGCCGCCCGTCACCTCTGCCTCGGCCTGCGCAAGGCAGGCGCGCAGCTCGGCCAGCGTCTGCCCCCCGAACAGAAACCCAAGGAACAGCCCATCCGCCCGCAGCGCCCGACGGCACTGCACCAGCTGGCCCACCGGATCATTCGCCCAATGCAGGGCCAGCGCATGGATCACCAGATCGTGACCCGCTACGGGCAGCGCCAACACCTCGTCATCCGACACCACCACCGCCCCCGGCAGGCCCCAAACCTGCGGGAAACCCGTCACCACGGCGGGCGACATAAACTGTCTGTTAACCTCTGCGAGTCTCTCCTCCACCTCGGCCCGCACTTCATCATGCAGGAACATGGCTCCCGCATCGGCGCGGGCGCGGTTGCGCAGCAGGGCAGGGCGGTCGGTCAGAAGGGGCGGGGTCTGCATGGCGCGGACCTTGGCCAAAAAGGGGGACAGAATGCAAGCCGCTCTCCACCTCGTCTATCCACCGCAATGCCTGTCCTGCGGCTGGCTGGTGGACAGCGATTTCGCCCTCTGCCCAGACTGCTGGCGCGACACGCCCTTCATCACGGGCCTTGTCTGCGACAGCTGCGGCACCCCCCTTCCGGGCGAGGATAACGCCGTGGTCCATTGCGACGACTGCCTCACCCTTGCACGGCCTTGGGCACAGGGCCGTGCCGCGCTTCTCTACCGCGACCGCGGGCGCGACCTGACGCTCTCGCTCAAACACGGTGACCGAACCGATCTGGCCCCGCCCGCCGCGCGCTGGCTGCACCGTGCCGCGCAGCCGATCCTGCGCCCCGGCATGATCCTGGCCCCCGTGCCCCTGCACTGGCTGCGGCTCTTCCGTCGCCGCTACAACCAGTCGGCCCTTCTTTCCGCTGCGCTGGCCCGCCTGTCCGGGCTGCCCCACATCCCCGACCTGCTGGTCCGATCCCGCCGCACCCCCACGCAGGATGGCCGCGACCGCGACGGCCGCTTCCGCAATGTCACCGGCGCGATTCGTGCCCATCCGCGCCACGCCCCGCGTCTGCACGGCGCTGAAATCCTGCTCATCGACGATGTGATGACCAGCGGTGCCACCCTTGCCGCCGCGACCGAGGCCTGCCTTGCCGCCGGTGCAACCCGGGTTTCCGTTGCCGTACTGGCCCGCGTTGCGAAGGATGCCTAAATCCCTATAGTTCCGCGCAACCCCGCGCGATGCGATAGGATCCCCGTCATGCCCGCCACCAAAGCCGTCGAGATCTACACCACCCCGATCTGCCCCTATTGCCTCGCTGCCAAGCGGCTGCTCACCAAGAAAGGCGTGGCCTTCACCGAAATCGACGTCAGCCGCGACCCCGCCCTGCGCGACGCGATGACCACCCGCGCCCAAGGCCGCCGCACCGTCCCGCAGATCTTCATCGGCGGCACCCATGTCGGCGGCTGCGACGACCTGCACGCGCTCGACGCGGATGGCAAACTCGACCCGATGCTCGCCTGATGCGTACCGCACTGGTGCAACTGACCGTCACGGATGACCCGGGCCAGAACCTGCCCGTCACCCTGTCGCACATCGCCACCGCCGGCGCGGGCGGCGCGGGTTTCGTGTTGACGCCGGAATGCACCAACGCGCTGTCGTCCAACCGTACCCGCCTGCGCACCCTCCTGCACCCCGAAGAAACCGATCCCACCCTCGCCGCCCTGCGCGAAGCCGCCACCAAACACAGCATCTGGCTGCTGATCGGCTCGCTCGGCCTGCTCACCCAAGACGAAGACGGCCGCTTCGCCAACCGCTCCCTCCTCGTGGCACCTAACGGCGACATCGCGGCGCGCTACGACAAGATCCACATGTTCGACGTCAACGTGTCAGAGACCGAGGTCTACCGCGAATCCGCAGGCTACCGCCCCGGCAACCGCGCCGTGCTGGCGGAAACGCCCTTCGCCAAGATCGGGATGACTGTCTGCTACGACGTCCGCTTCCCCCATCTCTACCGCCGCCTCGCCCAATCCGGCGCGCAAATCCTCACCGTTCCCGCCGCCTTCAACCACATCACCGGCGCGGCGCATTGGGAAACCCTGCTGCGCGCCCGCGCCATTGAAACCGGCTGCTTCGTCCTCGCCCCCGCCCAAACCGGCTTCCACCCCGAACAAGACGGCAAAGGCCGCCGCACCCACGGCCATTCCCTCGCCATCGCGCCTTGGGGTGAGATTCTCGCCGATGCCGGAACCGACCCCGGCGTCACCTTCGTCGACCTCGACCTGACCGAGGTCACCAAGGCCCGCGCCCGCATCCCCTCCCTCTCCCACGACCGCGCCTTCACGGGGCCCGACCCATGAAGCCTGCGGACGAAAAGACCGAAGACATCGCCGTCGCCCTGTTTGGCGAGCTGTTCATGGCCGACCAACTCGCCCGCAACCGCATCTCCAAGGTGCTGCCCAAGGGGATGGAACTGTCGCATTTCAGCGTGCTGAACCACCTCGCCCGGATCAATGACGAACGCACCCCCGCGCAACTCGCCCGCGCCTTCCACGTCACGCGCGGCGCGATGACCAACACGCTGGGCCGCCTCGAATGGGCGGGCCATGTCCACATCCGCCCCGACTGGGATGACGCCCGCCGCAAATTCGTGGCCATCAGCCCCGCCGGACGCGCCGCCCGCGACGCCGCCGTGCAGGCCGTCGCCCCGCTGATTGCCGAGGTGGTGCAGGCGCTGGGCGCCGACCGCGTCCGCGCCGTGCTGCCGGTTCTGCGCGAAATGCGGACACGGCTCGAAGGCGAATAG
>VYLE01000489.1_pt1 | contig 39544 bp, 34 predicted proteins | sample 5114391 | NCBI WGS metagenome assembly VYLE01 (sample SAMN12291771, study PRJNA351875) | freshwater metagenome | isolation source: freshwater lake | place: USA: Michigan, Kent Lake | collected 2013-08-15
AGGTACTTTTTCCCTGAAAATTAGGTAACTGACTACCTCAAAATCGGTAAAACCCTACACCCCACACCCCACACCCCACACCCTGCCCCCACCAACAAACTTTTTCAGCAGACCTTATCTATCAACCAATATCCCCCCGAGGCCATCTTCCCGTGGAACAGGCTAGAAGCCTGTTTTAGATTAGGTACAATTAATGATACGATCGGTGCGTTACGGCGGCTTGTTAATTTTGGTTTTTTGACCGAATTGGTAGCCGCCTAACGCACCCTACATTTTACGATTAATCAAAAAATTCGCTGAAAGAAAGGAGCATAAATTGGACGCTTACCTACAAAGCAATGTATAAATTTCTGGAACAAGGAGTCCATGGAGAAGTCTTGGATTTCCCTGGCGTGATTTCCTGGGGAAATGATCTAGCAACAGTACGCCGTTCCTTAGCCAGTGCGCTGGTGGACATGGCAGAAGTTAATATATCTAGGGGGGAATCTTTACCCTTGCCTAATGCGTTGTTAACAGACCCAGAAGCGGATTTAGAAGAACCAATTTATCTAATCTTTTCTGCATCAACCCATGTCCAAATTGTACCGACTTCGATCGCCTCATGAAGCGTCGAGATTTGTTGCGTTATCTCAGTCAACAGGGTTGTCAATTGGTACGAGAAGGAAGTGAACATTCCATCTGGGAAAATCCACCCAATGGTCGGCGTACAGCCATCCCTCGACATCGAGAAATTGTCGAGGGATGGCTGTGAGAATTTTTCGTCAGTTGGACATACCAGAACCTTGAACACAAGCGGCGATCGCTCTGATCACATGAGCTACTTTATCATTCTGCCTCAAAATTGTTTTTTTATTGGTCGGCAATAATGGTTCTTCGTTACTTGGTATGATTCGATCAGGGGGCATAAATCGACTAAATCCTTATAGGGCAAGAGACTCAATTGATTAGCTCGTTCTAGATAGAAAACAATTGGCCAAAACCATAAAATTCCTGGTGATTTACTCTTCCTACAAGAACTTAATTGGGTAAGTTTCAAGAAGATTGATGATGCTGCTGCCTTCCATAAACTAGAGTGGGGCATTACTCAAGTCAAGCCAGAGTTACATTCAAAAACGGTAAAATTGACAGCCGAAGAGTGGTTTAATCGTGGTTGTAACAAAGGTGAATTAGGATACAATCAAGGTGCGATCGCTGACTACAATCAAGCCATTCAAATCAAACCCGACTATGCTTATGCCTACATTGGTCGCGGGAATGCCAAGTCTAACTTAGGAGACAAGCAAGGTGCGATCGCTGACTATAATCAAGCGGCACAACTTTACGTGCAACAGAACACGATGGATAAATACCAATATACTCTTGATCAAGTGAAAAGACTGGAAAAAGGATTTTGGGGAAGGTTGTTCTCATGACTATTCGTCAAACTACAATCGCTAAATTGTAACAACTACCAGAGTCACTTTTACTGGAAGTTAACAATTTTATCGACTTGGTAATACACAAACATCAATCTGAAACAGCTAATGACAAACTGCAAGAAGATGGGGCTAAAGTTTTGGGAAAATAGTTTGAAGGTCTAAAATTGATAAATTATGAAAAAACTTGAAAAAATTATCACAGAATTTCGCCAAGCACTAGAAAAAATCTATGGCGATAAATTAATAAACTTAGTTCTATACGGTTCTCAAGCCAGAGGAGATGCAACAGAAGACTCTGATATTGATATCATGGTAATTTTAAAAAGTCCAGTTTCTCCTGGAGATGAAATTTTCCGTATGGGAGAAGTTAAAAATCAAATTAACCTTAAATACGATCAATTCATCTCAGTTTTGCCCATATCTGAAGAAGACTTTTTATGTAAAGATACTCCTTTATTAGAAAATATTCGCCGAGAAGGTATAGCTTTATGAACCGCATTCAAACATTACTAAGTCTAGCTAAAGAAGAATTATATGCTGCTGAAATTTTGTGGGAAAATACTCTATATCGTGCTTGTATTTCTCGGGCTTATTACGCCTTATATTATACAATACAAGCTCTCTTGGCTGCTAAAAACGTCAATACTAGAACTCACAGAGGCTTGATTCAACAATTTGGACAACAATTTATTAAAACTGGAGAATTATCTCAAAACTTATCAAGAACCTTGAGTGAGACTTTTGATTTAAGACAGTTAAGTGATTATGATGAAACGATACCCATCACTCAACAACAAGCAGGCAAAACTTTAGAAAATGCAAAATTGTTTATTAGTGAAGCTACCAAGTGGCTAGAGAATAATCAAATTCAGTAAATAAAAACAATATCTTAATCTATAGCGGTTCTCGCATCTGTGCGGCACACTTAAACCTTTGCTGATTAAGCTGTTCAGGATCGGGAATGTACCTCTTGTGAATCAGAAACGCTATATTAATCAAAAAATTCGCTGAAAGAAAGGAGTATAAATTGGATGCTTACCTACAAAGCAATGTATAAATTTTTGGAACAGGGAGTCCATGGAGAAGTCTTGGATTTTCCTGGCGTGATTTCCTGGGGAAATGATCTAGCAGCAGTACGCCCTTCCTTAGCTAGTGCGCTGGTGGACATGGCAGAAGTTAATTTATCTAGGGGGGAATCCTTACCCTTGCCTAATGGTTTGTTAACAGATGCAGAAGCGGATTTAGAAGAACCAATTTATCTAATCTTTTCTGTATCAACCCATGTCCAAATTGTACCGACTTTGATCGCCTCATGAAGCGTCGAGATTTGTTGCGTTATCTCAGTCAACAGGGTTGTCAATAACATCGCATTTGGCGGAACTCGATATCTGAGATAAATTATGAATGATGAATTATGAAAGAGATTTGATTTAGCGATTATGGGAAATTTAAAATCGACATTATTGCTAATCACGGGCTAAATATTTCTCGATAAGTTATCATTGATACGATTGGCAATTCTGATCAAGTGGTGCGTTACGGCGGCTTGTTAGTTTTGGTTTTTTGACCAAATTAGTAACCGCCTAACGCACCCTACACTCTGAATACCGCTTTAAGACAGAGCCTTAGAAAAAGAAACTCTGGAGTTCTTGACATGATCACCTTAGTATGCAGCGGCTTAAAAAGATTGTGTTCTGCACCAACAAGGACAAGATTAACTTACTCCAGTGCAGTCGAAGCCGATCACCCGAAGCCATCAAAACTATCCAGGGTGCAGGAGTTGAACCTGCCTAGCACGAATTATGAGTTCGTTGCCTCAACCGCTCGGCCAACCCTGGGTTATACTATTAACTCATTATAGATCGGTAATTACTCTGAACGTGAAAATTCAGCCCCACCAAGATGAAAAAATTTTCAATCAGCACCTCCTTGCAGTTAGGTCTCCTTTTGATGGTAGCCATGTTAGCCGCCGGCTTCGGTAGCGGTTGGGTAGCCTATCAATTGGGAATCGCCTCCCTGAAGGGAGTCAGTCAACCGGATATCAACCCCGCTAAAAAGTTTACCAACGATCGCACCAGTTATGGTCGCAATCAAACTTTTATCCCCGTGAAAGAAGAAGAAGTAATTAAAAGAGTGAGAGTTTATATGCAACAACAGAAAAACCAACCGCAATCAAAGGACGAAACCAAAGGATAGGCTTTAAAAAAGGCGAATTTTGCCTTTTCGCTATGGATAATCAGGATTTATTGACTCGTTTAATTTTAGTCTTTTTACTAATCGTCCTCAATGCTTTTTTCGTAGCGGCGGAATTTTCGCTTGTGTCTGTCCGTCGTACCCGCATCAGTCAGCTAGTGGCCGCGGGAGATGTGCCAGCGCAGACGGTACAATCTCTACAAAGAAGTCTCGATCGCTTACTTTCCACTACCCAATTAGGCATCACCCTTTCTAGTTTAGCTTTAGGTTGGATCGGGGAGAGTACCATGACCGTTTTTGTGAGGAAATTACTAAGTTTTTTACCCTTTTCTTTAAACTGGCAAAATCTTCTCTCCCATGGTTTCTCTCTTTGTCTAGCTTTTTTAATTGTTGCCTATCTCCAGATAGTTTTTGGGGAACTTTATCCCAAATCCCTCGCTTTAATTTATGCCGAACCGATGGCGCGATTATTAGCAGCACCTATTGGCGTTATTTCCCAGATTTTTAAGCCTTTTATCGGTATTCTGAACCAATCAACTCGTTTTTTATTGGTTTTAACCCGTATCCCCGAAGTGGATCTACAGCGTTCTAATCGGGTAACTTGCGAGGAATTACAATTAATTATCAGCATGGAAGGGGAATTAACGGGATTAGAAGCAGCGGAAAGGAAAATTTTAAATAATGTCTTCCAGTTTGGCGAAATCACTGCTGCGGAAATCATGGTTCCCCATAACCGTTTAATAGCTATTCCCTCGACCGCAACTTTTCAGGAATTATTGCTCAACGTGGTTAACAGTGGCTATTCTTGCTATCCTGTGGCAGGAGATTCTGGTGATGATATCCGTGGTCTGATCGATTTTAAAGATTTAGCTTTACCCCTTGCCGAAGGTCAGTTAAATTTAACAACCCCGATTAAACCTTGGTTAAAACCTGTGCGTTTTTTCCCCGAAACTACCCCTTTAAATGAATTACTGACAGTGATGCAGGAATCATTCTTAAAGATGGTTATCATTGTGGATGAATTTGGCAGAACAGCCGGTTTATTAACCCTCAAAGATTTAATCGGCGAGATTCTAGGAACTTTTCCCCCTAGTGATCAATCAGGAACATTGGAATACCAACTCCTCGATGAATCAACTTTTCTCGTACAAGCACAAATGAATTTAGAGGACGTGAACAAAGCATTAAATTTAAGCTTACCCTTGGCCGATGAATACCAAACCCTAGCTGGTTTTATCCTCCATCATTGGCAAAAAATACCGAGGGTGGGAGAACAATTATATTACCAAAATTTAGAATTTACCATTATTTCTAAGGTCGGCCCTCGCTTGGAACAAATTAAGATTTATCGGCAACAACTATCCTCATGATATAAACAAGAAACAACTTTTCTCATTTATCCTTCTCCATCGTTAATCGAGTCAATAGCTGCCCACTCCTATCACCATGAAACACCTTTTGACACTCCTCCCCCTCAGCTTGGGATTAATTGCCCTCACCCCCGCAAATTTGCCCCTAGAACGTTTTGAAATCTCAGAATTAGGAACATCTACGGGATACGATGAACGACTGCTAACGGACAAAAAAACCCTACTACAAGCGATCGATCATAGTTTACGTTATCTGAATAGCTCGGCGGCGATCCGCGCCTATCAAAATTATCCTATTCCTGAAATAACTCGTCAGCGAGTGCAGCGTTCCTTAGTACGTTTTCGTCAATTAGTGCAGAATTCTCCCACTCCCGCAGCTCTACAAAAGGCAGTAAAAAAAGAATTTATTTGGTATCGTTCTTTGGGTAATGATAGCCAGGGAAATGTTAAATTTACTGGTTATTTTGAGCCAATTTATCAAGCAAGTCGGCAAAAAACCGCCGAGTATAAATATCCTCTCTATCGCCGACCTGCTAACTTTTCTCGCTGGTCTAAACCCCATCCAGCTAGGGTAGAATTAGAGGGAAAAGATGGTTTACTGGGGGAAAATAGCCGTCTAGCGGGATACGAATTAGTCTGGTTAAAAGATCGCTTAGAAGCTTATTTAGTTCATGTGCAAGGTTCGGCGAAATTACGTTTACCTAATGGTCAAATTATGAGCATTGGTTTTGATGGCAATACCGAGCATCCCTACACCAGTCTGGGAAAAGAAATGATTGCCGATGGTATTTTTCCTGCTGAGGGTTTAACCTTACCAATGGTTTTAGATTTTCTCAGAAATAATCCTGAGCAATTAAAGAATTATATTCCCCGCAATAATCGGTTTATTTTCTTTCGAGAAACCCACGGCGCAGCTGCCACTGGTAGTATTGGAGTTCCAGTTTTACCAGAAAGATCGATCGCTACAGATAAAAGTATTTTTCCCCCCGGTGCTTTAGCAGTAATTGAGACAGAAATTCCCCAGGGAAATCTTAATAAAAAATTAGTTAGTCGCTATGTTCTCGATCAAGATACTGGCAGCGCGATTAAAGGTACTGGGAGGGTAGATATTTTTATGGGAACAGGAAAAAATGCTGGCAAGCGAGCCGGTTTAATTAATACTCCGGGTCAATTATATTATTTATTATTGAGGGAATAGGAAATAGTATAGGTAGAATTAAGATACAATTCCCAGAATCAGTTATCGGTTATCATACTTTAAGGGAGAATTTTAAAAATAGAATGATGGAAAAAAACACAAATATAGATTGGTCGGATTGTGGTCCAATTACCTTAGTAGTCGTGCAGCCGACTTCTTTTTGTAATCTCAATTGTGATTATTGTTATTTACCCGATCGCCACTTAAAAAATACCTTATCCTTAGATTTAATCGAGCCGATTTTTCAGAGGGTTTTTAGTAGTCGTTTTCTCCAAGATGATTTTACCATTTGCTGGCACGCAGGCGAACCCTTAGCAGTTCCCATCAGTTTTTATGAAAGTGCTTTCGCCAAAATTGCGGAAGTTAGCGAGAAATATAATCAGCAGGGTTACTGTTTTCGTCATTCGGTACAAACTAACGCCACTTATATTAACGATGCTTGGTGTCAATTATTTAAAAAGCATGATGTTTATGTGGGAGTCAGTCTTGATGGACCGGCCTTTATTCACGATATCCACCGGCAAAACCGCAAGGGAACTGGCAGTCATGCTGCTACAATGCGGGGGATTTCTTTCTTGCAAAAACATGAAATTGATGTCAGTATCATCGCTGTTTTAACAGAAGATTCCCTCGACTATCCCGACGAAATTTTTAACTTTTTTTGGGATCATGGCCTTACCGATGTGGCTTTTAATATGGAAGAAACCGAGGGTATTCATTCACAATCTTCCTTAGATAAATTAGGTATTGAACAACGTTATCGCCAGTTTATTGCCAGATTTTGGGAGTTAGTCACGGCCAAACAAGGAGAATTTAAGCTGCGGGAATTTGAATCGATCTGTAGTTTGATTTATGCCGATGAACGCTTAGAAAATACCGATATGAACCGACCTTTTATGATTGTCAATTTTGATCATCAAGGTAATTTTTCCACTTTTGATCCGGAATTACTATCGATTAAAACCCAACCCTACGGCGATTTTATTTTTGGTAATGTTTTGACCGATTCCCTAGAATCTATCTGTGAAACCGAGAAATTTCAACAAATTTACGCTGATATGCGCGGTGGAGTCGATTTATGTCGCCAAAAATGCGATTATTTTGGGGTTTGTGGGGGTGGTGCCGGTAGTAACAAATATTGGGAAAATGGCACTTTCAACTCCACAGATACTAAAGCCTGTTTATACCGGATTAAGTGTATCACCGATATAGTTCTTGATCGCCTAGAAAATTTATTAGAAGTTTAAATATTTTTTTAGCTATCAGTTATCGGTAATAAGTAGCTGGTTATAATTAAATTAAAAATGGATTTTAGGTTCGATCCCCCCTGCCCCCCTTGATAAGGGGGGTGCCGATCCCCCCTTAGTCCCCCCTTTAATCCCCCCTTAATATAACCTAGGAAAAAAACCTGCTCTAATGCTATTTTTCAAAAGTAACGACAGAGATGGTCATGCCTGCTACGAATAAAGAAAAATGGTATTATTCTTCTTCTAAACTTAATCCTAACGCCTGTAAGCGTTCCGCTAGTCGATCCGCACGTTTCTTTTCTTTATCGGCACGTTTCTTTTCTTTATCGGCACGTTTCTTTTCTTTATCGGCACGTTTCTTTTCTTGACGCATTTGAGACTCTAACTCAACAGTTGTTAAAAATTTCTCTCCATCAGGACGATACAATTCTAAACTAGATTTATTCCAGATAAAACGCATACCTAAACGGGGACTTATCCAGTCATTGATGGGGATAATTTCTCTTAAATTTTCTCCCTGTCTTTGCCAACCTTGTAAACGACAGCGCATCGGGTTATATAAATAGTATTCTTCTACACCATATGTGTCATAAAACTCTAATTTTCGACTCATCTCTGCTTTTGTATTCTTCGGTGATAGAATTTCAAAAACCACTTGAGGAGCGATATTTTCTTCCTGCCATTGACGATAGGAACCCCTCCGTCCTTTGGGACGACCAAAAGCTACCATCACATCGGGAGCAACCGGTGAAACCAAAGTAGAACGCAGAGGATACCAGAGTAAATCTCCGGCAATAAACACCTTAGGGTCATCGGCAAAGATAATCTCTAAATTCTCCTTAATTTTGACAATCCACTCATATTGTTCGGTATTATCTGCCATCGGTTGACCATCGCTATCGGGGAAAAGAAGATCGTCGTCAATATCAAGATAACTAACCATTGTCTTTTATTTTTAATAGATGGTTGTTTTCTGATTATAGCAAGATAATTATGAATTATGAATTATCAATTATTAATTATGAATTATGAATTATGAATTATGAATTGGGGAGATGGGGTAATGGGGGAGATGGGGTAATGGGGGAGTGGGGGAGTGGGGAGGAGGGGAGGAGGGAGAAAAAAGCTGATGGCTGACAAAAGGTCTTAAGCGGCGGTTATATCTATTAAAGTCTATATTTATCAAAAAATTAATTGACTAGAATCTATAAAAACGTTAGGATTGATGGTGACAAATAGTTGTTATTGAGAAGGGGATAAGAACTTGATACAGGCAACCCTGCACCAGTTAAGGGTTTTTGAGGCTACCGCTCGACACAGTAGCTTTACCAAGGCGGCCGAGGAGTTATTTATCACTCAACCTACCGTCTCAACCCAAGTCAAACAACTCACAAAAGCTGTGGGTTTACCGCTATTCGAGCAAATTGGCAAACGTTTATTTTTAACCGAAGCGGGTCAGGAATTACTGTTCACCTGTCAAGAGATTTTTAATAAATTGGACAACTTTCAAATGAAAGTGGCCGATATTAAGGGAACTAGACAGGGAAAGCTGACTTTAGGCGTAATTACTACCGCTAAATACTTTGTACCGCGATTACTGGGGGCATTCTGTCAACAGTATCCCGGTATTGACATCGCCCTGCAAGTGACTAATCATCAGAAACTGCAAGAGCGAATGTTAAACAACGAGGATGACCTCTATATTCTCAGTCAACCGCCGGAAGAAGTGGAACTTTGTTCTCAGTCTTTCCTCGAAAATCCCCTAGTGGTGGTGGCGCGACGAGATCATCCATTGGTGGGTAAGAAAAATCTCCCCCTTGAATCCCTCAACCAGCAACCTTTTATTATGCGCGAATCGGGATCTGGAACCCGTCAAGCGGTACAAAAATTATTTAATCTCCACGATATTAAAGTTAAGGTGCGCTTGGAATTAGGCAGTAACGAAGCCATTAAACAGGCTATTTCTGGTGGTTTGGGGCTATCGGTACTATCTAAGCACACTCTCATCTCGGAAGGGGAAAACGGCGAATTAGCCATCCTCGACGTGGAACAGTTTCCAATTCAGCGCAATTGGTACGTTTGTTATCTGGCCGGAAAACAACTTTCCGTGATTGCCGATGCTTTTTTAAAATACCTGCTGGAAGCTAGTCAAACTATCCCGATTAATGCCTCGTTAAAAAATGGTGACAGCTTATTAGTGAGCCATTAAACCTTAAACTTTAATTCAGGATCATTTTTCTTCTTGAGGTGTTTATATGTTCGAGTCCTTCAGCCAGACTATCTGGTTGGTACCTCTTTACGCCTTTGCGGGCGCACTTCTCGCTCTACCCTGGTCTCCCGGTATTATCCGGCAAACCGGCCCGCGACCGGCCGGTTATCTGAACTTGATCATGACCTGCTGGGCTTTTTTGCATAGCCTTTTTGCTTTGATCGCCGTTTGGGGTCGTCCGCCCCAATCTATAGCATTTAATTGGCTAAATGCCGCAGATTTAAGCATATCTTTAGATGTGCAGATTTCGGCCGTTAATATCGGGGCTTTACTGCTAATTACTGGCTTAAACCTCGCCGCCCAGGTATATGCGATCGCCTATCTAGAAATGGATTGGGGTTGGGCAAGGTTTTATTCTCTCGTCGCCCTCTTTGAAGGGGGTATGTGCGCCCTCGTTATCTGTAATTCGCTATTTTTCAGCTATTGTGTGCTAGAAGTTCTCACCCTCGGCACTTATCTGCTGATTGGTTTCTGGTTCAATCAATCTCTGGTAGTGACAGGGGCGCGGGACGCTTTTCTAACCAAACGGATTGGCGATTTAATCCTCTTGATGGGAGTGGTGGCCCTTTTACCCCTGGCGGGAACCTGGAACTTTGACCAATTAGCAGAATGGGCGGCTACAGCCGATTTAAACCCCAATGTGGCTAATTTACTCTGTTTAGCCCTGATTGCCGGTCCGATGGGCAAATGCGCTCAATTTCCCCTGCATTTATGGCTAGATGAGGCCATGGAGGGACCGATGCCCGCGACAATTCTGCGGAATACCGTCGTCGTTTCCACCGGTGCTTGGTTATTGGTGAAATTAGAGCCGGTGCTGCAATTATCGCCCTTAACCTTACAGGTGATGATCATTGTTGGCTCTGTTACTGCCATCGGTGCGGGTTTAATTGCGATCGCCCAGATCGATGTCAAGCGCTCCCTCTCCTATTCCGTCAGCGCCTACATGGGGCTGATTTTTATCGCTGTGGCCACCGGACAAACGGAAACCGCTTTAGTGTTACTCTTTACCTACGCGATCGCTATGTCCCTGTTAGTCATGGTGGTGGGTAACATCATTTGGAATAATATCAGCCAAGATTTAAGCCAATACGGCGGTTTATGGTCCCGTCGTCCCGTTTCCGGCATTTGTTATCTTGTCGGTGCCGCTAGTTTAGTCGCACTGCCTCCCTTTGGTGGTTTTTGGTCCTTAGCCCGCATGGGCGATCGCCTCGCAGAAGTCAGTGGTTTACTGTTATTAGTGCTATTGTTGGTCAATGCCTTAACTGCCTTTAGTGTCACTAGAGAATTTTGCGTTTTCTTTGGCGGTAAAATCAAACCGATGACCCTGCGCTCTCCGGAAGCTCTTTGGCCCCTAGTTATCCCCATGACTGTGACCATGGGTTTCGCCCTTCATCTGCCGATTTTATTAGCGCAATGGCATTTATTACCAAGTAACTTAAATCTGGGAGTGGCTTTTCTCTTGGTACTTTCCACTGCTGGGGGCGTAATTCCGGCAGCCTATATTTATCTGAATGAAAATATCTCCAAACCGATCGTTTTTCAACCGAAAGCCCTTCAAGATTTCTTTGCTAACGACCTTTATACAGCCAAATTGTATAAAGTTACCATCGTTTTTGTCGTCGGACTAATCTCGCAAATTATTAACTGGATCGATACCTTTCTGGTGGATGGGATCGTTAACCTGGTGGGATTAGCCACGGTTTTTGGTGGTCAGAGTTTGAAATATAACGTCTCGGGCCAAACCCAATTTTACTTTCTGTCGATTATTTTGGGGGTCGCTTTGATCGGTATTATCATCTGCTGGCCCCTACTATCACAAATTTCTCTAGTTTTCAGTTAAAGATTTGATAACTTAGGCTTTTCTTTAGCATCCCTAGCCCTGACAATAGGATTTGTCCTGATTAATGGAAACAATTACCTATGTTCAATACCTCTCGTCGCCAATTAATCCGTTATGGGGGTGGTTTTTTGGGAACCGGTCTAGCCGCCACTGTTTTGGGTTCTCAGTTGTCCAAAAGTAACGCCCAAACTGCTGTTAATTCCCAGCCATGGCTAACGGCTCAAAATCAAGGATTGAACCCAGACCAGGCCTTAACTATGCTCATGGAAGGCAATCAACGTTTCTGGGAACGAAGAAAAAAAAGTCCTAACCGCGATCAAGCTCGACTCACAGAAGTGGCCGAAAGTCAAGCCCCTTTTGCGGCAATTTTGGGCTGTGCCGATTCTCGCGTGCCGGCAGAAATTGTTTTTGATCAAGGATTAGGAGATCTATTTGTTTGTCGGGTAGCGGGAAATTTAGCCACTTCCGAAGAAATTGGTAGCCTCGAATTCGGCACGTTGGTGTTAGGAGCCAAGGTAATTGTTGTCCTTGGCCATTCTCGTTGTGGAGCGGTAAAAGCCACCATTGAAGGGGGTCGTTTCCCGGGTCAAATCGGTAGTTTAATCGATGGCCTACAGGTGGGAGTTGATCGGGCTGAAAAACAACCCGGTTCCGACAAACTTGAGCGAGCAATTAAATCCAATGTTGTCTATCAAGTAGAGAAATTAGGCAAGTCCCCAGTCATGGGTGATTTAGTAGATAAAAAACAATTAAAAATTGTTGGAGCCTACTACGATCTCGATACCGGCAAAGTGAGTTTAATTTAGTCAATTCTAGATTAGTCATCGTGTTGGTTGGCTAATCCTTTTCTCATCCCAGTCATTGTACATTCGATCGATACCAATATGCTCAGTACCCTGCTTTGGTTGCCAATAATTGGAGCAATTATCGTCGGTCTTTTCCCCGATAAATTTGCGCCAGCAAAATTACGTCAAATTACCCTCTTTTTTGTTGCCGCCGTCTTCTTGTGGTCTTTATATCTGCTGACTCAATATAACTTAACCAGCAATGGCTTTCAATTTTCTGAATACCGCGAATGGGCAAAACCAATCGGTTTAAGTTATAACCTCGGAGTCGATGGTTTGTCCTTACCGTTAATTATTTTAAGCTGTTTCTTGACAGGAATAGCTATCTATAGTACCGAAGAAAAAATAGAGCGTCCCCGACTTTATTACATCCTAATCCTCCTGATTAACGCCGGGGTTTCTGGGGCATTAATGGCCAAAAACCTGCTGCTGTTCATCGTTTTCTATGAACTAGAATTAATCCCCTTTTATCTGATGATTGCTATCTGGGGAGGCGAAAAACGTGGCTATGCTTCGATTAAATTCCTTCTCTACACTGCTGTCTCTGGGTTATTAGTCCTAGCGGCATTTTTAGGCATAGGTTTCCTCAACGGTGGTACTTTTGACTATTCCTCCCTCTCGACCGCCGATTTCTCCCAAAAAACCCAGTTACTGCTCTTAACTCTGCTGTTAGTGGGATTTGGCATCAAAATTCCCCTCGTACCTCTCCATACTTGGCTACCGGATGCCTACACGGAAGCTTCCCCCGCTACAGCAATTTTATTAGGTGGTATCCTCGCTAAACTCGGTACTTATGGCTTAGTTCGCTTTGGTCTGCAATTATTCCCAGAAACTTGGTCTTTAATCGCCCCCGGACTGGCAATTGTCGGCGTTATTAGCGTTATTTACGGTGCTTTGAGCGCTATTGCCCAAAAAGACATTAAACGCATGGTGGCCTACAGTTCGATCGGTCACATGGGCTATATACTGGTAGCAGCCGCCGCCGGCACGGGTTTAAGCGTCCTTGGTGCCGTCGCGCAAATGATTAGCCATGGTCTCATTCTCGCCCTCTTATTCTATCTGGTGGGCATCGTCGAACGCAAAGCCGGAACCAGAGATTTAGACGTTTTAAACGGTTTAATGAACCCAATTCGCGGTTTACCCCTGGTTAGCGCCCTGTTAATTCTCGCCGGTATGGCCAGTGCTGGTATCCCGGGATTAGTGGGATTTGTGGCGGAATTTATCGTTTTTCAGGGTAGTTTCTCCCGTTTTCCCGTGCAGACGGTTCTCTGTATCATCGCTTCCGGTTTAACGGCGGTTTACTTTGTTATCCTGCTTAATCGCACCTGTTTTGGTAAATTGGATAATAAACTTGCCTACTATCCCAAAGTCTTGAAATCGGAAACTATACCCGCTTTTGTCCTAATGGTATTAATCGTCTTTTTAGGTATTCAACCCAATTATTTAGTCCGTTGGATTGAACCCACCACTAACTCAATGGTTGCCAGCTTATCGGGGGAAGCAAAACCTAGTTTTGTCTTCAAAAAATCTCCACAAAAGTCCTCAAAAACCAACTGGTTGAATCGGGGTAAATTTTTGAGTAATAGTTAGTTATCCCTTGCTGTTTCCGAATTATTGTAACCGCTGCTAATTACTTTACCTAAAACTATGACTGGGACATTAATCAAAGCCAAAATTCCCCCTTCTACTCACGAATTCGCCGACATTATCCATCGTTTAGAAGCGGGTGGTTCCATGTTGCCGGATACTCCCGAAAACCTGATGCAAATTATCGGCATTTATAAAGCTTATGCCGTGCCGATGGATTTTTATTGGCGAGATCTGCTCTATATTGCCGAACGAGTTTTCCTCGATCCTTTGCCCTTTTTTAAATATTTTCTGCCCCAAGAATACCTAGACCTACAAAATCATTACGCTGGCGATAATGCCGATTTACGCATCTGGCGCGGTACGGGTTCCGCTCACCCTGAATTGTTAGAATTCATGGATAAAGGTAAAACCCGAAAAATGCCCAGATTAATCCATCACCTCTGGCATGACCGCGTTAATATGGAATTTGCCGAAGCTTGTATGCAAGCCATGTTATGGCATGGCCGCGATATGGGTTGGGGTTTATTTGATGCCTATCTTGATTCAGAAGAATATCGCCAAAATGCCGACCGCGCTATTAAGGCCTATTTCAAGAAAAACCCCGTGATGATGAAACTTTATGACCTGTTCCCCGATATGTTTTTGGAACAGGTGCGGATGATGTCCTACTACTCTAATTTAGGACTATTCTGGGAAGTGATGGCCCCGGTATTTTTCGAGATGTCCGATATCTACGATGAAGGCGGGTTTAAAGGTGTTCCCGATGCTATGAATTTCCTCGTTAATGGCATTTTTGCCATCGCTGGCCGGCCAATTTATCATCACGTTTATATTGATGGTCAATGCTACGAAATTATCCCCAAATCAAAGGCTTTTACTTGGCTTTATGAAGCGGCTTTACCCTATGTGGAAGCGGTCTTTTATCGTACTGCTCCCTTCCGGGGTACAAAGTCCTATAATGCCCAAGCCAAACAGGTTCCTGACGAACAAAAAGACTTTCACTATGGCATTCTTTATGCGGATGTTTTCCCCGTGGGTACTGCGGGAATTCCGCCGACGTTGTTAATGGATGATATGTATCATTTTTTACCCCAATATCTAATTGATTACTATCAGCAAAACTGCCGGGGGGAAGACGATATTTTGATTCAATTGGGTATTAGTTTCCAGCGCTCGATGTATAATGTTACTTCAGCAGTTATTCAAGCTCTACGCACTGCTTTACTTTATCCCCTCGACGATCCTAATCCCAAACATTTACTTAAAAATCGTCAATTCTTTGAGGCACAAATGGACAGATTTAAACGCCCCGAAGCGCGTCTTAGAGATATCCAAAGTCCTAATTATCGTTAAGGTTTTTGGGTTATTTTTCTGGTGGGTTTATCGCCCACCTTTTTTGATATAATGAGATGACCGACACCCAACCTCAAAAAAGATGACCACTTTTCCCATCATCGACAATAACGAGTTTTGTGCGGATGAGGTAAAATTTCCCCCCAGGGATATCTGGAGTGAGGAACCCCCCTTGGAAAGCTACGCTCATTTACAACAAATTCTGATTTTACTTCAGTGTTTAGAATGGTTATGGCAAGAGCGTAATGATTATTTTGCCGCCGCTAATTTGACCATTTATTATAGTCCTAATCAGAAAAAATCTGAGTATTTTCGCGGACCAGATTTTTTTGTCGTTTTGGGAACAGAAAGACGCTTAGATCGAAAAAGTTGGGTAGTTTGGGGAGAAGGGGGCAAATATCCCGATGTTATCGTGGAAATTCTGTCTCCTAGTACCGCCAAAATAGATCGCGGCGAGAAAAAACAAATTTATCAAGATATTTTTCGCACTCCCGATTATTTTTGGTTCGATCCTGAAACCTTAGAATTACAAGGATTTCGGCTAATGGAAGGGCAATATCAAGCAATTGAACCGACGGACAGGGGTTGGCTATGGAGCGATCTATTAGGCTTATTTCTGGGTATTTATCAACAACAATTACGCTATTTCAATAGGGAGGGTGAATTAATTCCTACCCCCGCAGAAGTGGCTAAACAGGAACGTCAAGAGAAGGTTTTAGCTTTACAACAAATAGAACAATTAAAATCTCTCTTACGCGAGTTAGGAGCCGATTTAGAAGGTATTTAGAGCCGTTTTTTTTCAGTGAAAATAGGAATATTTTCCGTAAATTTCCCTACCCCTAACACCTCACTCTCCTCTCCCATTTAGATAGTCAACAGCTTAGTATTTTTTGCCTCTTGCCTGACTGGGAGTCACAAGTCTAAGCTAAGAATAGCTTGCCAACCCGTCCCGACCACCGGATAACTGATAGAATGAATGATTCTAACGCTAATTCTCCCGCTCAATCCTCAGAAGAGACAATAGATGAAACCAATTGGGTAGATCTGGGGGAAGAGGAGAAACCCCTAGATCTACCCACAACCAAACCTATCCAACCATCTCCTCTCAAGTCTATCGCTACCCTGATCACGGTGGAGACGGCTTTTTTGGCCAGTGCTACCAGTTTAATCTGGTTAATTGATTATTATTTTCCCCTGGGACCTTTATTAAGGGTTTTCTTCCCGATTCCTATCGCTTTAGCCTATTTACGTTGGGGCGCTCGTTGTGCTTGGATGACAGCATTAGTTTCCAGTTTACTTTTGTCGGTGTTAATGGGACCGACTCGCAGTATTGTCTTTTTGATTCCCCACGGCCTGATGGGGTTACAATTGGGGCTATGCTGGCGCCGGGGTGCGCGCTGGGAATTTTCTATCTTGACCGGGGGACTGTTGGGGGCTTTTGGTTTATTCTTTCGTTTTTGGCTGTTTTCAATTCTTTTAGGCGAAAATCTCTGGTTATATGTGATTACCCAAGCGACTAATTTTATCGATTGGATTTTCACCTGGTTAGGGATTCTCGCTAAACCGACGCTGCTGCAAGTGCAATCGGTGGCAGTTGTGGGCATATTTGTCAATAGTTTATTATACTTATTTGCCGTGCATTTAGTGGCGTTATTAGTTCTCGATCGCCTCGGTAATCCGATTTCTCGTCCGCCCAAATGGGTGCAGGTCATACTAGATTATGAGTGATTATCTTGGTCAGGGGATCATCGTCTTGTCAGAGAGTGACCGAGTGAGTTATAGTCGTCTATAAGACTCGATTAAAGCATTTCTTAAAAGAATCGTGGTTTTTGGAAAATCGAAAAGTGCGCTATTTTCCCTTCCACAGAAACCTGTTGCCGAGGGGAGTAACTCAAAAACTCCTTTTTTCCTAGATTCTGATAGACAGAACTGGCGGAAACGGATAAAAAATGCTGTTATCGAGCAAGACTCAGGGATTAATTGAAAATCTCGTCTCCTGGCTGTGCTTACCTAATTGTGGGTCAAGCCGGCAGTTGCCAAACAGACTTAACAACTGAAACCAAGACTCAGTTCCCACGTCTGAGAGGCAGATGAACATCAAGATGAGGCTTTAACGATGCGGACTCATCTTCTTAGAACTTTCTTAACAAGACCAGATTTCCAGAAGTAGCCTCAAAGCATAGACAAATAGCCCATGGTCCGTCGCTTTTGAAACCGAAAGATTGAGGAAATTGAATGCCAAAACAAATAATCATAGCCGAACAACACCATATAGCGGCTGTTTTTTGGGAAGATCAAATTCAGGAATTAGTTGTAGCCACAGGTAATCAGCAGGTGGCCGACATCTATCTAGGATTAGTAGAAAATGTCATCCCCGGGATAGATGCAGCCTTCGTCAATATTGGCGATGCGGAACGCAATGGCTTTATCCATGTCACCGACCTGGGCCCCTTAAGACTGAAAAAAACCGCCGGTGCTATCACGGAATTACTGGCCCCCCAGCAAAAAGTGCTGGTACAGGTAATGAAGGAACCCACCGGCAATAAAGGACCGCGACTAACGGGAAATGTCACTCTCCCTGGTCGTTATCTGGTATTGATGCCCAATGGTCGCGGGGTGAATCTTTCCCGTCGCATCCGCAGTGAAGACGAGCGCTCCCGTTTACGAGCTTTAGCGATTTTGGTCAAACCGGCGGGGATGGGTTTGCTGGTACGCACCGAGGCCGAAGGCAAAGCGGAAGAAGCGATTATCGAGGATTTGGAATTTCTGCAAAAACAGTGGGAGAGCATCCAACAGATGGCCGTCAGCAGCCGCGCCCCGGCCTTGCTTAACCGCGATGATGACTTTATTCAAAGGGTTTTGCGGGATATGTACAGTGCCGATGTCAATCGCATTGTTGTGGATAACCCGGTGGCGGTAAAACGAGTTAAACAGCAATTGACGAACTGGGGCGGCGGCAAAGCTCTCGAAGGGGTTTATATCGACTCCCATCGGGAAACCCAGCCAATTCTCGACTATTTCCGGGTTAACGCCGCCATTCGCGAGGCCCTCAAACCCCGGGTTGATTTACCCTCCGGCGGCTACATTATCATCGAACCGACGGAAGCTTTAACGGTAATTGATGTTAACTCCGGTTCCTTTACCCGTTCGGCCACGGCCCGAGAAACCGTACTCTGGACTAATAGCGAGGCCGCCACAGAAATCGCCCGACAACTGCGCTTGAGAAATATCGGCGGTGTGGTGGTGGTGGACTTCATCGATATGGATTCCCGTCGCGACCAGTTGAAACTGCTGGAATTGTTTAATAAGTCCCTGAAAAGCGATAAGGCCCGGCCTCAGATTGCCCAATTATCGGAATTGGGGTTAGTGGAATTAACTCGTAAGCGTCAGGGGAAAAACATTTATGAATTATTCGGCAAAACCTGTGACCATTGCGGCGGACTAGGTCATTTAGCCCATCTACCAGGAGAAGGCAACGCCATCGCCCTAGAAAACCCCACCGTTAGCCGTGCGGAAAAAGAAACCCTTGTCATTGCTTCAACTAATACAAAAGTTCTGCCCGATAAGAGCGCTCCTAGCGTTGCGGCGGCCGAACCCTATCTAGAAGTTTTCTCCGAATTTGAGGCCGAAGAAAACGCTCAAGAGATGGATATTTCCTTCCATCCCAACTATCAAGAACAGGTTAATAATTCTCGCCGTCGTCGTCGTCGTCGTCCCTCGGAACTATTGCTGAAAGAGGAACGGAGCGAAAAAGCCTCTACTAACGGTGTTAACAACGAAATCGAGCCGGAATCAGAACCCCAACGCCTTGAGGAAAAACGAGAACGCCCGGCCCGTCTCTCGAAACGGGGAGAAGATGCCGGTGCTGGCAAAAATATCCCCGTCAGCGAACGGGAGCGGGTTTCCGTGGAAATGACCCCCGTAGAACAGGAAGTTTATTCTTTAATGGGCATTTCTCCCCTGATTCTGGTGGATAAGGAGTTTAAAGACCCGAAATCGGTGATTGTTTCCGTGAAACTGCCAGGGGAAAGAGAAGCGGAAAACCCAGAAACGCCTGCCATTCCTGAAATATCCTTGACTCCTACCCTAGAAGCCGAGGTCGCACCAGTCGAAGGGATGGAAACCGGCGAGGAAGCCGAAAATCGTCCCCTGGTGCGCCGTCGTCGTCGTCCCACCACTAGCGAAGTTAGTCGGGAAATCAACCAAGAAGCTAGTCCGCCAGTGACTTTTACCCCCGAACCGATTGCACCCGAAACTCCAGTTTTTCTCGGTGAATTCATTCCTTTCGAGACCCCGGTGAGCGCCGAGGTGACGGAGGAGCCACAACTAGAGGCTGAAACCACGGTGCTGCGTCGTCGTCGTCGTCGTTCCTCCGCCACTGCCGATGAGTCATGAGCGCAGAACCCTTAATTGCCGGTGTCGATGAGGTGGGACGCGGGGCTTTATTTGGCCCCGTGGTGGCGGCGGTAGTGGTCACTGTCCCCTCTGGTTTTCCGCAGCTGTGGGAGTTGGGGGTAAAAGATAGTAAGCAACTTAGCCCCCAAAAACGGCAAAAGTTGAGCCAGCAAATACAACGGGATTTTCTTTGTCGCATCGGTTATGCTACGGTGAAAGAGATCGATCGCTTGAATATTTTTCATGCTTCCCTACTGGCAATGAGCAGAGCTATCGGGAAATTACCCCTTTCCCCCAATCTTTGCTTGATCGATGGCAAGCACATTATTAAAGATTTGTCAATCCCCCAAAAGGCGGTAATTCAGGGAGATCAACAATCCCCGGTAATTGCGGCGGCCAGTATCGTGGCCAAAGTCTGGCGCGATGACTTAATTACTCGTTGGCACAGACGCTATCCCGATTATGGACTCGCTCGTCACAAGGGTTATGGCACTGCTCAACACCTAGAAGCGATTGGCAACCATGGAGTTACTTCTCAGCACCGGCTCTCTTTTAGTCCCTGTCAACCGAGGTTGGAGCATGACTGCCGAACAATTTGCCCAAGGGTTATCGAAAATTCTTGACCGATAGCCAAAAAATCCCCCCCTTTTTACCAGAAATAAAAAGGGGAGAAGATATTAGATAGCCTTACAGTCCGGCCATCCATTCCGTATGGAAAAACTCACCTCTGGGTTTATCGGTACGTTCGTAGGTATGAGCGCCAAAATAATCCCGTTGTGCTTGGGTGAGATTTTGCGGTAAATTGGCCCGACGATAACTATCAAAATAGTCCAAAGAAGAACTAAAAGCCGGGACAGGAATTCCCAACTTATTAGCCAAGACTAACACCTCACGCCAGGCTTCTTGGCGATCGAGGATACTTTGCTTAAATTCCGGTGCTAACAACAAATTCGGCAGCCCCGGATTTTCCGCAAAAGCTTTGCGAATTTTATCCAAGAAACCGGCCCGAATAATACAGCCGCCCTTCCAGATCCGGGCCGATTCCGGCAGACTGATATTATAGTTAAACTCCTGAGAAGCTTTAGCGATTAAGGCCATACCCTGGGCATAGGAACACATTTTCGAGCAGTAAAGAGCATCACGCACCTTATCCACAAATAGTGCCGCATCCCCCGGATAGGTTTCCCCCGGTCCGGGTAACTCTTTTGCGGCTGCCACCCGTTCATCCTTATAAGCGGACATCACGCGAGCATTAACCGCAGCATAAATAGTCGGAATTGACACCCCCAACTCCAAGGAACTTAACACGGTCCAGCGTCCGGTTCCCTTTTGTCCCGCCGAATCCAAGATTAAATCTACCAGATGATGACCGGTTTCCGGGTCAACATACTTAAAGATATCGGCGGTAATTTCAATTAAATAAGAATTAAGCTCATCGGTGCGATTCCACTCGGTGAAAGTTTCCTGTAACTGCTGATTGCTTAGTCCTAGACCATTTTTCAGCACATCGTAGGCTTCCGCAATTAACTGCATATCGCCGTACTCGATGCCATTGTGAACCATTTTCACATAATGGCCCGCACCCCCGGGTCCCACGTAGGTGACACAGGGACCATCATCGACTTGGGCGGCAATTTTGGTTAAAATCGGCTCTAATTCCCGATAGGCGAACTCTGTACCCCCCGGCATCAGGGAAGGGCCGTGCAGAGCGCCTTCTTCGCCACCACTGACCCCCATCCCAACAAAACCGAGTTTAGTGGTCGATTCTAGGTCGCGGGTGCGTCTTTCTGTGTCCTCGTAGAGGGAGTTACCGCCATCGATAATCATATCTCCTTCTTCGAGAAGGGGTTTTAATTGTTCAATCACGGCATCCACCGGCGGGCCAGCTTTTACCATGACCAGAATTTTGCGGGGACGCTCTAAAATTTGGACGAATTCTTCTAAACTATAGGCCGCCTTGACATCTTTGCCGACGGCGCGAGTTTCCATAAATTCTTGAGTTTTGCTGGCGGTGCGATTGTAAACAGCGATGGGAAAACCCCGACTCTCCACATTGAGAGCGAGATTTTCTCCCATGACAGCTAGTCCGATAACACCGAAGGTACGTTTAGTCATAGAAATTCAGTCTCAGCTGATGCGTTCTTCCTCCCCTTTTAGCGCCTACTTTCCCTAAGATAGCTAAACTTTCCCTATTTCTTAAGCCTTGACTAATCAGTGATCAGTGATCAGTAATCAGTAATCAGTGATCAGATTTGGGTTTTCAGTGACCGGCATTAAGTGAGGAGTGTGACAGCGTTTCTCCTCAAGATGAAGTGTAACCTAAGTAGATAGGTATTAAAAACTTTCAGATCCCCCCGCCTATCGGCACCCCCCTTATCAAGGGGGGCAGGGGGGATCGAACCTAAAATCCATTTTTAATTTAATTATAACCAGCTACTTAATTTGCTATCACCCCCTGACGACTGGCTACTGTTGCCCGTTCCCTCAAACCAGAGACTTCCTACCTCACCATTAAGATAACTGCTATAAATGGCATTCACTGATGACTGAAAAACCCCCAAGCGCAGAAAAATTAATGCTAATGTTAAATTAAATTAAGAAAATCCCCATTATTCCTCGGCTTATATGCAGTTAACTTGGCTTGATAGTAATTCTTGGTTAATCGAAATCGGGGGAAAACGCCTGCTTCTCGACCCTTGGTTGGTAGGTTCCCTGACTTTTGGTAATTTAACTTGGCTATTTGAGGGCAAAAAAACCGCTAATCATGCCATTCCCGAAAATATCGATCTGATTCTTCTCTCCCAAGGTTTGGAAGATCACGCCCATCCTCCTACTTTACAGGTACTCGATCGCCAAATTCCCGTGGTAGCTTCTCCTAATGCCGAAAAAGTGGTTCGAGCGCTCAATTATACCCATCGCATTTCTTTAACCCACGGCTCTAGTTATATCTTTGACAATGCGATCGAAATTACTGCTGTCCCCGGTTCTCCAATCGGGCCGACTCTGGTGGAAAATGGTTATGTTATCAAGGAATTAGCGACAAATCAGAGTATCTACTACGAACCCCACGGTTATCATTCTCCTAGCCTCGATTCTCTGGGTAAAATCTCCGTGATTATCACTCCTTTGATTGACTTAAAAATACCTTTCCTCGGACCGGTAATCAAAGGACAAGAAAGCGCCTTAGCAGTTTGTCAACGCTTGCAGCCCGAATATATTATTTCCACCGCTGCCGGTGGTGATATCGAGTTTAAAGGTTTATTGATGGCGGTGTTAAGTGCGGAGGGTAGTCCCGAATCTTTTCAAGAATTATTAACATCCCATGCCTTACCGACAAAGGTAATCGATCCTCGTCCTTGGCAACCTTTTACAGTGGAATTGGGCGAGTGCGTTCCTGGTTTGAGCTAATCTAAGTTAAGGGAAGAATAGAAAAAAGTCAAAACTTTCTTCCCGATTTTTATCTAAAAAAGTATAATTTTTGTTATATCTTTGCTGGCTACAGATGACATTAATTGTTTGAAAAAACTGGCTCTCTTGAATATTGGATGTAAAATGGGTAAAACCCCACACCCCACACCCCACACCCCACACCCCACACCCTGCCCCCAGGAAAAACTTTTTCAGCAAACCCTATATAATTAAAAGTGGCTCTTCTCTGCTAAATTTTCTATGAATCAGTTGCCCTTATTTTCTCAATCAAAATCAGTGCGAGACTTTTATCAACCTGATGCCGAAATAATTCTTTATCAAGGAGATAGCAATAATTTTATCAAGACTATACCAGATAATTCTGTGAGCTTGATTATTACTTCTCCTCCCTACAATTTAGGAAAAGACTACGAAAAAAAAATCTCTTTGGATACTTATCTGGAAACCCAAACCAAAATTATGCGAGAATTCTCTAGAATCTTGCAAGATAATGGCAGTATTTGCTGGCAGGTGGGAAATTTCGTTCAAGAGGGAGAAGTTTATCCTTTAGATATTTTTTATTATCAGCTATTTAAACAAATGGGTTTCTTTTTAAGAAATAGAATTGTCTGGCATTTTGGCCATGGATTACATACCTCTAAAAGATTTTCTGGCAGGTATGAAACTATTTTATGGTTGACAAAAACCGATAAATATATCTTTAATCTTGATCCGGTGAGAATCCCCGCTAAATACCCTGGTAAGCGCCATTTTAAAGGTAAAAATATCGGTAAACCCTCTGGTAATCCTTTAGGGAAAAATCCCAGCGATGTTTGGGAGTTTTTAGCACAAGAATGGGATGAGTTACTATGGGATATTCCTAACGTTAAATCTAATCATCCAGAGAAAACTATCCATCCTTGTCAATATCCAATCGAATTAGTAGAAAGATGTGTTTTAGCCTTGACAAATGAGGGGGATTGGGTTTTCGATCCTTTTGCCGGGGTCGGAACTTCTCTGATTGCTAGTATTATGCACAATCGTCGAGTGATGGGGAGTGAAAAAGAAGCAGAATATGTGAAAATTGCCAGGGAAAGAATCGCAGCTTATTTGCAAGGAAATCTCAAAATTCGTCCTTTAGGAAAACCTATTCATCAACCTAATGGTAAGGAAAAAGTTGCTCAAATTCCCCAAGAATGGCACAATAATATATAGGAAGTAACACTGAATCTCCCCCCTAGGTAGATGGATTCATGAATCCACCTACTATGCTTTGATACTAAATCCGGTTATTAAAAACTGATTATTTATTCCCCCTGTTGCCTCTTGCCTTTTGCCTGTCCTTATAAGTAGCCTATGCTCAACGGATTTAGTAAGCTAAACGGCTTTTACTTCGGATCACCGATATAGACTCCAAAAGGGTTATAGCTGTTGGATCATGCAGGTTAAGCGCCGTTTAGCTTATAACCCATCCTGCAATGATTGATAAGTTTTTTTATCACCATTTTTAGAGAAAACTTTGCAGAATTGTGGCGGTTTCTTGACCGGTTTTTTCCCAACTAAAAAGCTCGGCGCGTTGGCGACTCAAGGATTTTAATTTAAGACGTAATTGTTCATCGGTGGCGATTTGCTGCATTGCCTCTCTCATCTCATAGATACTATAGGGATTAATTAAAATTGCCGCCTCTCCTGTGACTTCCGGGAGAGAGGAAAGATTAGAAGTAATCACAGGAGTTCCACAGGCGATCGCTTCTAGTACAGGTAATCCGAAACCTTCCCAAAGGGAGGGATAAATTAAAGCAGTTGCTTGGTTTAAAAGTTGCGGCAATTCTTCATAGGAAACATAGTTTAAAAATTGCACTCGTTGAGAGATTGATAATGCTTCTACCTGTTGCTGTAGAGCCGGGGTAAAACGGGGGTCAAATTGACCGACAATTAATAATTGATATTCGGGATCGATTTGGGAAAAAGCAGTAATTAAACGACCGAGATTTTTATGAGGATCATAACGACCAAGATAGAGAAAATAGGGACGAGTCGCCAGATTTAAAGGGCGAAAATTATGAGAATCATATCCAGAAAGAATCACGGTTATTTTGTCAAGAGGTATGTTAAAAAACTTATTAATATCGGCGGCAGTTGCTTGGGAAACAGCGATAATATGTGTGGCTTTTTTCAGGACTTGAGGTAAATAGTATTTATTATAAAAAGTTAGCGGAGAAAATTTCGGAAATCGCAGGGGAATTAAATCATGAACTGTGACAATATAGCGGCAATTTCCATAAATAGGTGCTTCGGGAATGGGGGTAAATAGCAGAGAAGACTTTAATTTTTGATAGGTTTGATAGAGTTGGGTTTCTGTCCAAATTAAGCGCTTAATATTGCCTTTGGTTCCCTGCTCTTGGTTGAGGTTTGCCGAGACAGTATAGGTGTTAAAATCTGGGTAACTATTAGAAGTGATTAGGGTAGGATTTAAGTTAGCTAATTGGGGAATGATATTTTTAGTATAGGTAGTCAGTCCAGTATATTTAGTACCGAGAAAAGCGAGATTGATTAATAATTGATGATTCCTATTCATAGATATTGGCTAGTTAAGTAGGTAGGTGTTAAAAGTTGTCAGACACCCCCCTTATCAAGGGGGGATTAAGGGGTGATCAGCACCCCCCTTATCAAGGGGGGATTAAGGGGTGATCAGTACCCCCCTTATCAAGGGGGGATTAAGGGGGGATCCATCTTCAATTTAATTATAACTACTTACTTATTATAAAAGAGAACGATAAGCTTTTATGGTAGCTTGTGCAGTTTTTTGCCAAGAGAACTTTGCCGCTTGTTTTTTTCCTTTAGTGATTAATTCTTGACGGAGAGAGGTATCACTAATCACCTGATAGATTGCTGCGGCAATTTCTAGGGGATTATCGGGATTAATTAATATTGCCGAGTCTCCCGTGACTTCGGGTAAGGATGCAGTATTAGCAGTTACCACGGGACAACCTAAAGTCATCGCTTCTAAAACTGGTAATCCAAAACCTTCATAAAAAGAAGGATAGACAAAAACATCGGCTTTTTGATAATAATCCGCAACTAAGTCATCAGCAAGATAATCAAGATGTTGGATACTATCTCGAAAGGGAGACTGAGATATTTTATCGAAAATTGGTTGATACTTCCATCCTTTTTTGCCAATCAGAATCAGATTATGGTCTAATTTATACCTGTCCTTGAGATAGTTAAAAGCACTGATAAGATTAATAATATTTTTTCGTGGTTCTAGGGTACTAACAAAGAGTAAATAGGGTTTAGTGATAGTTAGATATGAGGGAGAATTGGGGAGGTAAGAATAACGACTTGCGAGGGGAGTAACAAAAATTTTCTCTGGGTTCACATCTAAATATTCAATAATATCTCGTTTGGTACTTGCGGAGTTAGCAATAACTAAATCTGTCCATTGTAGAGATTGTTTAATGCGTTGGGTGTAGGTTTTGACAATCCCCGTGACAAACTCAGGATATTTCATAAAAGTAACATCATGAATAGTCATAACTTGACGACTCTGACGACAAGGATACACCACATGATCCAATCCGTGGAGAATATCGGGAGAATCAAGAAAGTTTTCTAGATAGGAAATTAGAGGATTAGGAAATTGGGTTAAGATATTGCTAAGACTGACGGGAATTGGTAAACATTTAACCTCTGGATAGGATTGCAGTTTTTCGGGGATAGAAAGATTACCCCGCAGCCAGTTTTTTACCGATGGTTGAAAACAGAGGGACAGGGAAAAGTTTTCTTGGTTTTGTAATTTAGCTAATTCGGCAATCAGGTGATAAGCATATAATCCAATTCCACTAGGATTTTGTCTTATCGGTGTACCATCAACTAAAATTTTAAGCATTTGCGGTTAGATGAGATTGACGGGATAGATATTTTTAAAATTACAGATTCAATTGTCAATTTTGCTCGCTTAGGACAAGATTAAAATCGGCAATAAACTCCACCCTAATAGTTAATCTTACCCTATAACGTCCCTAAATAGCAGCTTTTTTGGGCTAGGTTACAGGGAATACTTAATTTATCGGGCAATTTTTTCGATTATTGTCCCCTCACCTACCCTATTACTATGATTGTCAACGGGTACTTATAAGCTAAGACCTATTTTAATAGGCTATCCTTAGATTAGCTGCATCTCCTTGACGAGAAACACTGTAATTAGTTATAATCAGGGAACAATAGCTTCTCCGTACTTGTGGTGAGCGGAAAAAGTTATCTCAGGGATGAAGTAGTCCCCTACAGAACCACTAACATCGGGTAATGCCGAAAAATCTTGATTAACTAATGTCTTTACTATGTTTAATCCCTTAGTATCTTTTAAATCTTTAGAAGGCCATGAAGGTGAGGTTAAATGTCTAACTTTTTCCCAAGATGGTCAATTTTTAGCTAGTGGAGATAACGAGTTAACTGTTATTGTTTGGGATTGGCAAAAAAATCAAAAATTTAGTTTACAAGGACATGAAAAAGCTGGTTGGTGGGATAAGGGAATCAACTCTGTTGCTTTTAGTCCCTGTCAAGGATTTTTGGTCAGTGGAGGAGATGATCAAACCCTAAGAATTTGGTCACTGGAAACTAAAAAATTAATCTCTACCTTAACGGGACACCAAGATAAAGTTACAGCAGTAGCTGTTCATCCCGATGGGGAAATTATTGCTAGTGGTAGTGAAGATAAAACCGTGAAAATATGGTCAGCAAAAACCGGAGACATTCTTTCGACATTACAAGGTCATAGCGATAAAGTTCTAACAGTTAAATTTAGTCAAAATGGTCAACTTTTAGCCAGTGGTGGCGGCGAAAATGACAAAACGGTAATTATCTGGAATCTGGCAGAAAAAAGCACCATTACCTTAAAAGGTCATTCCGATTGGTTTGGAGGTATTTTATCGGTAGATTTCGGCAGTAATAACAAATTTTTAGCCAGTGGCAGCAAAGACAAAACCATTAAAATCTGGGATATTAAAAGAGGTACAGAGGTAAAAACTTTCAGCGAACATAGTGATCATATCAATTCAGTTAGTGTTAGTCCTAATAATCAACTATTAGCCAGTGGTGGTGATGATAAAAGCTTAAAATTATGGGATTTAAAAGCAGGAAAAGCGATTATTTCTATTCCCCATCCCCAGAAAGTCTATTCGGTTTGTTTTAGTCCCGACGGTAATTATATCGCCACGGCCTGCCAAGACAAAATCGTGAGAGTTTATGGCACTTCCGAACTACAATCTTTAGCAAGTTGAACAATCTTTGAGCGCACCGGATGCTTATCGGTGTCTAATTAGGGTTTGCTGAATAAATCTAAAAACCTTGTTGGATAAGGCTTTTAGACTTTTTTGACCTCAAAAAGTGCCGACCATTGGAGTGATTGGGGGGAAAATTCAGGTACTTACCAGGAAAAACTTTTTCAGCAGACCCTAATTATCTACTAGAGATCGCTGCCAGTTTGTTCCTCTCGGAAGTAAAGCTGATATAATTGACAGCTAGGCTGGGCTAGGTCGCCTTTTAACTGAATTAAACCCATACTTTCCAGTTTATAGGCAGTAATCGGTTCTAATCGCGCTCCCTTATCGGAAGAATTAACCACTTCCCCCATCCCTGTCAATAATTCCGGCTGTTTTTGCAGACTATCCCAGTGATGACGCAGGTGTGCCGCATAAATTCCCCCTTGGGTAGCAGCATTAGGGAGAATATTTTTTTCCCCGCGCACCCGCGCTTCCAGGGCCAAACGGCTAAGATAGGGATGACCAGCGACTAGAGCGATTAAATCCCCGATAAAACGCTGATTATCGTCATTTTTAGGCAATCCGTAGCTACTAGCCAAGTTTTCCAGTTGTTCGAGGCTAAAACCGGGTAATTTAATCGCGCGACCGACATTAAAGGGAGATTGATTAGCGTCCAATTGAATATAGATTTCCGTGGAATTAGCAATCGCTAACCGCAAATTCTGCCAGATTTCTAAATTATTAGCTTCTTCGTGCCAACAGCGCAAAAGCGGCAAAAAATCCCTAGCGATGTCGGGATACTCGAAAATTCTGTCTAAATTATCTAGGGCCAAAAAGAGCGGCCCGTTAATCTGTTCCAAAAGATAGGACTGAAAATAGGTTTGACAACTGATTAAACTGCCAAATAGTTCCTCGTCCCAATATTCATCTAATTGAGGCTTTAAACCCAATTCTCGGCTGACATTTGCCGAAAACCAGCGACAAAATCGGTCTAAACTGGCAAACATCGCCTTTTCTGCCACTTGACAATTAATATAAACTGTGCTATGTCCCCAACTATCTGCCTGAGCGAGCAGATGTTTCAGGAGAGAAGTTTTACCAGTCTTTTCGGGGGATTTAATGCGAATAAGTGACCCCGGACGATTAATTTCTTGATAACAGTCGCTTTCGACGGGAGGGCGGCTAATATAAGTATCTATAACCGATTTTTCTGCTAGTATCGGGGCGGGTTGATTTCTCCATTCAGGATATTTGATATCTTTGAACCATTCCCGGAGGATTTGGAACTTACCCGGCCCTTTACTACCTAATTCTAGTTCGGGACAGCCATTATCTTTATCTGCCGAGAAATAGCTATAGATTTTAGTCATTTGTTTTTTATAGGTTTCATGGCTGGCGGCCTCGGCCATTTCCCAAATTTCCTCATCCGGTTTGCGCCAATTTTCGTAGGCAAAACGAACTAAAAAAATCTCCTTTAATTTGCCTTGAACACCGTATTCTCTGGCTAGATGTTTGAGAAACTCGTCCCATCCCTGTGGTTTCATCCCGTTCTACTTTATTCTACTTATATTCCCTTTTTTTCCATGTTAACCCCTTTTTCCCTCTTGGCAATGGGACTGACATCCGAGCGGAAAAACCCTATGGTAAAAATAGGTCAATTACCTGATGGTGCTTAAGGGAGTAAAACCATGAAAATCTCGTTAACCTTGTTTGTTGTGGTCTCCTTGCTGTTAGGTTCTCTTCCTCACACTTTAGCGGTTAATAGTCAAGATAACCATTTTGACCGTTCCTCTTCGCCGCTAATTTTACAAAACCGTGACTGTAAGGGTGATAAGGACGATAATTGCAATTAGTCCTGATTATCTCGGTTAAGGTTGTTAATCTATATCCCCCACCGATAACAAAATCGTGGTCGGGATTTTTTTTATCCCATCGGCTGCGGGTAGCTTTTATCAAGATAATTTCTAGATTCAAGACCAATTATCTCAAGAACTCGCCTGTAATTCCTCTAAACGTGCTAAAACTTCGGCACTGTGAATGGCAGGATTTACCCCTAAATAAATCTCTTTTAAAATCCCATCGGGATCGATAAGATAGGTATGACGCAGGGAAACATAACCCATCCAAGAACCATAGGCTTTACTAACATCTCCGGTAGTATCTGCCAGTAAGGGAAATTTTAACCCCTCCGAGTCACAAAATTCCGCATGAGAATCGACATCATCGGCACTTACCCCTAAAACTTGCGTATTTTTAGCCATATATTTCGGCAAATCCTGCTGAAAACGCCGCGCTTCTAGGGTACAGCCGGGGGTAAAATCCTTGGGATAAAAATACAAAACTACCCACTTACCCCGATAATCCGATAGGGAAATATTTCCTTCTCCCGTGTTAGTCGGTAGGCTAAAATCGGGTGCCGGTTGATTTAAAGGGGGTTGGGGGCCACCTAAAGCGTTAGCATCGGGAATAAGGGCAAAAAATGCCAGAATTACTGCAATTAAAAAACTCAACAGTTGACGACGAGACATAATCAGTTATCAGTTATCAGTTATCAGTTATCAGTTATCAGTTATCAGTTATCAGTTTCTTGGTGTGATAAGTTTAACCTAATACGGGAGCGATCGATCTTTGTGTCCTTTCCCTCGTTCCTGTCACACTGGGAAAATCAACTGTCACTCTAGCTTAATATTCTTTACATAACTTGACAAGGAAAGGGCGAGGTAAAGGGGGAAAATAGATCGAGCTTGTCTTCATCTGCCTAACGATCATGTCTATTGTCACCCTTAACCCCCTTCAATCCCATCAAGATTTAGTCATCGATCCGGGTAAAATCACGGGATTACGGGGGAAAATCACCATCCCTGGCGATAAATCTATATCCCATCGTTCCCTGATGTTGGGGGCGATCGCCGAAGGAGAAACTGTTATTCATGGGTTATTATTGGGCGAAGATCCCCGCAGTACCGCTAGTTGTTTTCGTGCCATGGGTGTGGAAATTTCCCAACTCAACAGCGAGAAAGTGATCGTCAAAGGTAGGGGTTTAGGCAATCTCGAGGAACCCTTAGAAATCCTCGACGCGGGCAATTCCGGCACGACGATCCGCTTAATGTTAGGATTATTGGCCGGTCATCGGGACCGTTTTTTTGTCGTCACCGGTGATGCTTCCCTGCGATCGCGTCCCATGTCCAGGGTGGTGAAACCCCTCAAAGAAATGGGGGCGCAAATTTGGGGCAGAAAAGCCAATTCTTTGGCTCCTTTAGCCGTTTCTGGGGAATCTCTGCAACCGATCCACTACTATTCTCCCGTCGCTTCTGCACAGGTGAAATCCTGTCTTCTCCTCGCAGGACTCTTAACGGAGGGGAAAACCACAATCACGGAACCCGCTTTATCTCGCGATCACAGTGAACGGATGCTGCGCGCTTTTGGGGCAAATATTGAGGTGGATGGGGAGACTAATAGCGTCACGGTGACGGGTTATCCCACTTTAACTGGACAAACGGTGATTGTACCGGGGGATATCAGTTCGGCGGCTTTTTGGTTGGTAGCGGGAGCAATCGTGCCTAATTCCGAGTTATTAATCGAAAATGTGGGAATAAACCCGACTAGAACCGGAGTTTTACAGGTTTTACAGGCAATGGGGGCAGATATCACCCTCGAAAATCAACGGGTGGTGACGGGGGAACCGGTGGCGGATCTGCGGGTGAAATCCAGTCAACTACAGGCAACCATGATCGCTGGTGAGATTATACCCCGTCTGATCGATGAAATTCCGATTTTGGCAGTAGCGGCGGTTTTTGCCCAAGGAACGACAATTATCAAGGATGCCGAGGAATTACGGGTGAAGGAAAGCGATCGCCTGACGGTGATGGCCACCCAACTCGATCGCCTAGGGGCAAAAGTAACGGAATTACCCGATGGTTTAGAGATTACCGGCGGTACAGGCCTATTCGGCACGGAAGTGGACAGTTTTACCGATCATCGCATTGCTATGAGTCTAGCGATCGCTGCCCTCAATTGCCGTCAACCCACCACTATCCATCACGCTGAAGCGGCCGGCATTTCCTACCCCGATTTTGTGACCACCTTACAGCAAATTTGTCAAGAGTAGAAATATTAAGTTTTTCTGCGAACGGGCGAGCGGTAACTGGTAAAATTGCAGGATAAATCATAGAGTAGTAGGCCGCCTGTGTGATAATCGAGTTCATCGATCGAAATAGCGGAAAATAGAAGCGTCCCTCATTCAAATTTCCCTGAAAAATATCTCCCTATCTACCCCACTCCCGTCTTCTCTTCCCCACCGATAATGGAAATCATCGCCCAATTAGAGAAAGTTTCCTATATTTATCCCGAATCCTCCAATCTAGTGCTTAAAAATATCTCTTTAGCAATTCATCGAGGAGAATTTTTAGGTATTATCGGGCCCACAGGTGCGGGGAAAACTACTCTCTGTTTAACTCTTAACGGTATTGTCCCCCAATTCTACGGAGGGCGTTTTTTTGGTTATGCAACGGTAGCCGGTTTAGATACTTTAACCCATCCCGTTAGCACCTTGGCCCGCTATGTGGGGGCAGTATTTGAAGATCCCGAAACGCAACTTTTAGCCACTTCGATAGAAAATGAAATCGCTTTTACCCTAGAAAATTTACGGCTACCGCGAGAGGAAATTAAAGCGCGCATTCCCAAAGTTTTAGCGGCAGTCCGGTTAGAGGGAATGGAAAAAAAATCGCCGGGGGAACTATCGGGAGGACAAAAACAACGATTAGCGATCGCCGCTGCCCTCGCAGTTCAGCCCGCTTTGTTAATTCTCGATGAACCCACCTCCCAACTGGATCCGGTGGGATCCCAGGAAGTTTTCGCCACCATTAAGGAATTAAATCGCCATCTCGGTGTCACTATTGTGATGGTCTCCCACGCGGCCGAGGAAATGGCCGAATATGCCGATCGCCTGGTACTATTAAGGGAAGGTGCGATCGAAGCCATGGGAACCCCAGCAGAGATCTACTCCCAAGTACAACGTTTACAGGAAAATGCCCTGCGTCCTCCGCAAGTGGCCACTACTTTTGCTTTGATCGAGCAGAAAATCGGGGCGGTCGAGTCCATTCCTGTCACCCTCGACCGCGGTTTTGCCCGTTTAAACGAGCTTAAATCCTTTTATCATCATAGAACCCCAACCCCTCCCTTATCGTCGGTTTCTGACCCCTTAAACCCCATACTGAGGGTAAAAAATCTCTGCCATACCTATCCCGATGGTACTACCGCTTTGCGGGATGTGTCCCTCGATATTGCCGAAGGGGAATATCTGCTGATTATCGGTCAAAATGGCGCGGGAAAAAGCACTTTAGTCAAGCATTTTCTCAATCTTCTCTCGGCGACCACCGGTCAAGTTATGATTGACGGACGTTCGATCACTAGCTTTTCTGTTAGTGATTTAGCTCGTTCGATAGGTTATGTAGCCCAAAATCCCGATAATCAGATTTTTAACACCACTGTGGAGAAAGAAGTATCATTTGCCCTGACTAATCTCGGTTATCCTCCAGAAATCGTTACCCAACGCACGGAAGCAAGTCTAGAAGCCATGGGATTGCTAGAATATCGCTCCTATCATCCTCTCTCCTTACCGAAAGGCGATCGAGCGCGGGTAGTGATTGCGGCAATTTTAGCCATGGAACCGCGTATAGTTGTTTTCGATGAACCCACCACCGGCCAAGATTACCAAGGGGCTAAGGCAATTTTAGAGGTGAGTCGTCAATTACACCAGATGGGCAAAACCGTGATTGTGATCACCCATCACCTCTATTTAATGCCAGAATACGCCGAAAGAGTAATTATTATGGGTCAAGGAACTATCCTTTTAGATGCCCCAATCCGGCAAGCTTATCATCAAACCGATCTCTTAGCCAAAACCTATCTAACTCCACCCCAAGCAGTTTTATTAGCACAAAAATTAGGACAACTTTCCGGTTATCCTAATTCTCTTTTAACTCCCCAGGAAATTGCCGATTGTTTTCAGAGGATTTAGCCTTGAGGCTATTTAGGGTTTGCGGCAAAAAGTTATTCGTGGGGACAGGGTGTGGGGTGTGGGGTGTAGGGTTTTACCGATTTTCACCTGGTCAATTACCTAATTCTCAGGGAAAAAGTCCCTGAATTTTCCCCCCGATCACTCCCATCTCTGGTACTTTTTGATTGATAAAAAGTCTAAAAGTCTTACCCAGCAAGGTTTTTAGATTTATTCAGCAACCCCTATTTAACTGTTTCTAAAATCAACTTCGATCGCTTAACATTATCGGGTACAGGAATCGGATAATCGCCATTAAAACAGGCAGTACAGAAGGTTTTCGGATCTTCCTTCGTTGCTGTTAACATCCCATCGTGACTGAGATAAGCTAAACTATCCACCCCGATTTGTGCCTGAATTTCCGCCACCGATTTAGTTGCCGCAATTAATTGCTCTTGGTTGTCCGTATCAATGCCATAAAAACAGGGATGAGTCACCGGAGGAGAAGATATTCTCATGTGAACTTCTCTTGCTCCGGCATCGCGTAAAGCTTTAACTAATTTCCGGCTAGTGGTTCCCCGCACGATCGAATCATCAACAATAATAACTCTTTTTCCCTGTAAAACATCCTTTAAAGGATTCAATTTCATCTTAATCCCCGACTCTCTCATGTGTTGGGTTGGTTGAATAAAAGTCCGTCCCACATAACGATTTTTAATCAATCCTTCCGCGTAGGGAATATCAGAAATGCGCGAAAATCCGATCGCAGCCGGAATACCCGAATCGGGAACTCCCATCACCATATCTGCTTCTACTGGCGACTCTTTGGCTAATTGTTCCCCCAAACGTACCCGATAAGTATATAAAGATTCCTCGTGGACAATGCTATCGGGACGGGCAAAATAAATCATCTCGAAAACGCATAATTTTTTCTCCGGTTTCATGGCCCAATCCACCGAAGATAAGCCATCTTCACTAATCCAAACTAATTCCCCCGGCTGCACATCCCGCAGATAATCGGCCCCGATAATATCTAATCCGCAGGTTTCCGAAGCTAAAACATAACGGGGGGGATTGCCTTCTTCTTGCAAAACCCCAATTACTAAGGGTCTGACACCATTGGGATCCCGCGCCCCGATAATTCCCGTCGGTGTGCCGATAACAAGGCTGTAAGCCCCGCTACAATAGCTAAAGGCATCGATCGCCGCTTGTATCCAATCCTTGCCACTATCCACTTCCTGGCCGATAGCGACGGCGATCATTTCCGAGTCGGTGGTGGTGACGAGATCACAACCGCGCTTTTCCAATACATTTCTTAACTCAAAAGTATTGACTAAATTGCCATTATGTGCTAGGGAAAGTTTACCTAAACGGGTTTCGATCACAGCAGGTTGGGCATTGGCCCGACGGCTAGAACCGGTGGTAGAGTAACGAGTATGACCGACGGCGTGAGTACCGGGCAAGGTTTTAAGGACAGTTTCGCTAAAAACTTGGGAAACTAAGCCCATTTCTTTGTAACAATGCACCGTTTCCCCGTCGTAGGTGGCAATACCTGCCGATTCCTGTCCTCGGTGTTGCAGGGCATAGAGTCCAAAATAGGTCAGTTTTGCTACTTCTTCCTCGGGGGCATAGAGTCCAAAAACTCCACAGGCTTCTTCAGGCTTATCGACACTGGCAAAAGATACAGATGAGTCGGGATGGCTAGACATGGGAGGGTTGGGGCTGCAGAATACTTTGGTAACAAAATCTTAACCGATCTTAATCTTCTTTTAACGATTTATTTATCAGCTATCAGCCTTTATTTACCGATATAATCGGCCATCTTATCTAGCTGACGGCCTCAAGATTACAGCCTTCTTTCGATCGCTTTTGACCAAACTTGCTGTATAGTTTCTAGACTAACATCGATCGCCGGTTGTTTATTCTGGTCAAGAATTAAAAGATTATCGCTTTTTTCGCTAACTTTGCCGGTTATTTGCCAATAGTCTCCCAATTGTGTCTTTAGATATTTTTCCCAATCTTGCTGATTTTCGGGGGAAACGGAGACGATAATGCAACTAGCTAATTCCCCGAATAACACCGCATCAAAACGGCCCTGATGCTGCCAAGAAAGGTCAATTTCCGCCCCTAATTGGCCACTAATACAGCATTCTGCCAGAGCAGTGGCTAAACCTCCCTCCGCGCAATCGTGGGCAGATTTCACCCAACCGGCGCGAATTCCCCGACGACAGGCCGCTTGTACCTTTCTTTCTAACTCAAAATCAATTACTGGCGGTTTTCCCGTCACCAAACCGTGAATAACGGCTAAATATTCGGAAGCGCCGATAGTTGGCAGGGAGAAACCCAAAATATAGATTAAATCGCCCGCTTTTTGCCAACCTTGGCCGCAAATTTGCCCGATATCCGGCACTAATCCCACCATACCAATCACGGGAGTCGGATAAATAGACTGGGGGCTGCCAGCTGCGTCAACGGTTTCGTTGTACAAAGAGACATTACCCCCAGTCACTGGTGTATTCATTTCCCGACAAGCTTCGGCAATACCCTGACAAGCAGTGGCTAATTGCCAATAACCGATTGAATTCTCTGGACTTCCGAAATTGAGATTATCCGTGACAGCAATGGGGTCGGCCCCAACACAGCTAAGGTTTCTGGCCGCTTCCGCCACGGCCAACTTAGCTCCGTTATAGGGATCAAGATAAACGTATCGCGGATTACAATCTGTAGTCGCCGCTACACCTCGCCGAGAATTGGCGGGATTAGCACCCAGAGGACGCACGCGAATCACGGCGGCATCGGCTCCTCCTGGAAGAATAACGGTGTTATTCTGGACTTGATGGTCATATTGACGATAAACCCAGCGTTTTGAGGCAATCGAGGGACTATCAAGCAGTTTTAATAAAATCTCGTTATAGGATTCGGGAATAGGAATCGTGCTATCTTGCCATAATTGAGCTTTTTGGGCGTATTCTGGCGGTTCTGCCAGTAATTCCCGATGATAAATCGGAGTATTATCCGCTAGGGCCGTGGCAGGAATTTCGGCGGCAATTTCCCCTTTAAATAATATACGGACGATCGGTTCTGCAATTACCTGGCCGGCGACCACAGCCTGAAGTCCCCAACGATGGAAAATCTCGATTAATTCGCCTTCTCGTCCCGATGCTGCCACAAATAACATTCTTTCTTGGGATTCCGACAGCAGATATTCGTAGGGAACCATCCCGGTTTCCCGGACGGGGATTTTATCGAGGTCTAATTCAATTCCCACCCCTCCCTTGGCCGCCATCTCGGAAGTAGAACAGGTGATCCCCGCAGCCCCCATGTCCTGGGCCGCCACCACCGCGCCGGTCTTAAATGCCTCTAAACAAGCTTCTATCAGGGATTTTTCCAGAAAAGGGTCGCCCACTTGCACCGCGGGCCGGTCATCCATAGATTTATCGGTTAATTCGGCGCTGGCAAAACTCGCCCCTCCCATACCGTCGCGGCCGGTGGTAGAACCAACGTATAAAACCGGATTTCCCAGGCCTTTTGCCCCAGATTTGACGATTTCCTCGGTTTCCATTAGCCCTAAAGCCATGGCATTAACGAGGGGATTGCCATTGTAGGCATTATCGAAGTATATCTCACCGCCCACCGTGGCAACGCCGACACTATTGCCATAATGACTTATCCCTTCCACGACTCCGGCAAAAATGCGACGATTGCGGGCATCTTCCAAGTTACCAAAACGGAGGGAGTTGAGGATAGCAATGGGCCGGGCCCCCATGGTAAAAATATCCCGCAGGATGCCTCCGACTCCGGTAGCGGCACCTTGTACGGGTTCCACCGCAGAAGGATGATTATGGGACTCGATTTTAAAGGCTAATCGCAATCCATCGCCTAAATCCACTACTCCGGCATTTTCCCCCGGACCGACGAGAATTTTTTCGCCGGTGGTGGGGAATTGTTTAAGCAGCGGCCGGGAGTTTTTATAACAGCAGTGTTCCGACCACATCACGCCAAACATTCCTAATTCGGCTTTGTTGGGGTGTCTTCCCAGTCTTTTGACTATTTCTTCGTATTCTTCGGGTTTGATGCCTTCTGAGGCAATTTCTGCGGCAGTGAAGGGGGTAGTCATGGGACAATGCGATCGAGGGACAAGATTTATTGTATAACGTCTGTTGAGATCGAGTTACACTGCTTAGTAAAGGACAAAAAAGTTAAAAGGGTTTGCGCTAGTAAAGTTAAGCTAAAGACATAGTTTTATCATCAGTTGGAACGAAACTATGGCAGTAGAAACAGCTTTATCAATGAAAGCCTTATACGATCAGGATTTTGTTCTCTGGGCTTCAAAAACCGCCGAACTTTTAAAGCTAAAAAAGTTTGATGAGGTGGACTGGGAAAATCTGATTGAGGAAGTGGAGTGCATGGGGAAAAGTGACAGACGGGCTGTAGAGAGTTTATTAACCCAGCTTATCGAACACCTGTTTAAGTTAGCTTATCACAAATCGGAACGGGAGCGAGAACGAAACGTCTGTCACTGGATAGGAGAAATCGCCAGTTTCCGAACTCAACTAGGAGAGTGGCTAGAAACTACTACTCTCACCAACCACGCGCGGGATTATTTTCAAAAAGCCTACTCGAACGCTCGAAAAACCCTAATACAAGCGAAAGCAGTCACTCGCGACGCGATTCCTCTAGAGCCTCCTTTCTCCCTCGAACAGGTATTAGATGGGGAATGGTTCCCGATTGATATCGATCATTACTTCGACGATTTTCCTTTTACTTAGACCCATGTTATCCTGATAATATTGGCTTTCAAAACTGAAATATGGATGCCCTGATTCAAGAACTAGAAATCGCCAATTAAACTGCGTCAATGGCAACCGGCAACTGTTGAACAGGTGCGACGTTATCTTGTCGAGATTATCGAATTAGCAGACCAAGATGGGTTAGAACTTCTCCGTTCTAGATTGGTTGAGCAGGAGGTATTGGATATAATTGAGGAACCCGAAACCCGGTGAAGTTTCGTTGAGGTAGCCTTTTAAAATTAAAAAACAAAAAACAAAAAACTTCTGCTAAACTAGAGGCCTCTTTTTGAGTTTAATTGCGTGAAAACTGACAGTATTTTCTATCAACTATTACAAAGATTTCCCGCTTGTTTCTTTGATTTGTTGAAC
>VYLE01000261.1_pt1 | contig 39520 bp, 35 predicted proteins | sample 5114391 | NCBI WGS metagenome assembly VYLE01 (sample SAMN12291771, study PRJNA351875) | freshwater metagenome | isolation source: freshwater lake | place: USA: Michigan, Kent Lake | collected 2013-08-15
TCACGGCTCAGCCGCCCTGCAGGACCAAAGATCGCGCCGATGAAACCCGCGTCCACCGCCGTCCGGCCCGCGTTCGTGACGATCGCGATACGCCCCTCTTCCTTGGGCCGGAGTTGAGACGACACATACGACAATTCCGAATTTCGGTAAAGCGGAATATTTTCGCTGTCGTAGCTTGACCCAGTCTTCGGGTGTGTTGCCCGACGGGCAACGCAAGATCTCGTAGCCGGAGCGCAGCCGCATGCGGGGTCTGCCGGTCGGCTCGCTCAAGACAAGCGAAAGGCCCGCCGCAGCGATGCGGCGAGCCTTGGATCGGGTCGTCTTGGGATATGTCCTGCAGACTTCTGGCCTTACCAGCCGCGATAGACGCCGGTCAGTGTGCCGTTGTTGTTGCCTTCGGGGCCGACGTCGCCCTGCGTGGAGCTGGGCGTCGGGTGATTGGTGCCGTTCAGCGGGCCGTAGGGGCCGGCGCCACCCGGATAATACGCCGCGCGCGGCGGCGCGACCTCGTAGACGGGCGCGGTCCGGTCCCAGCCGGCGCGCGGTCCGTTCCACTCATAGCCCTGCGCGGACGCAGCCGCAGTGCCGGCGATGAGCGCCGCGGCGACGGACAGGAGAAGTTTCGATCGGTTCTGCATGATTGCTCCATTCTTCTTGTGCAGGGCAACAAATGCGGTGCGGAAGCGTTCCGGGATCGCGCCGTCGCAGCGATCAACTCCCATCAACTGAATATGAAGCCGGAACAGGGAACAGCGCCGCAGTCAGCGAGCAAGGCGGGCGACGTGTCGCAGCAATCCGCCCGTTAATCCCGTGCCTTAACCAATAATTAATTATAGGTTTGCGGCTGGGCGAGGGCCCGTCCTAGCGTCGCGGGCGGGGAGCGGCCGAAGCCAAACGAGTGGTGCGTATCATGATGTCCAGATCACACGGGGCCTTGCTCGCCTCGCTCAGCGCAGCAGCGCTGCTCCTCGCGGTCAGTGATGGGTCTGCAAGGCCGGGAACGGCGGCGGCGCCGCATGGCGTCGTCGCGATGCCCGCAGCAGCCCATGCCCCGATCGCTCCGTCGCCGCGATTCCGCGGCCGCGGCAAGCCCTGGGTGTACTGGCCGGGCGGCGGCGGCTTCGTCTATGACGCGCCCAGCTACGGCTATCCGTTCGCCGATGCCGGGCAGCCGCTCTCGAACGACGTGCGCTACACCTATACCTACGACGTGCCATGGGACTGGACGCATCGCTTCCCGCCGAATGTGATCCCCTCCGACCGGCCCTATGTGCCGAGCTGCCCGACCGAGCAGGTGACCGTGCCCGGCCGTGGCGGTGGCGATCACGTCGTCAACATCATGCGCTGCTACTGAACGGCGGCGTCAGCCCAGTTCGAAGCTGGTGACCCCGAAGACGCGGTCGATCCGCAATGGCGGGATCGGCCCCGTATACATCCGCGCCGTCTCGAACACCGGATTGAGTCCGAGCGCGCGTGCGAGCGCGACGGCCTCCGTGTTGATCGCGGGCACATCGAGGAAAGTCTCGCCACCGCCCACCGCTGCCAGCAGACCCTCGACCACCAGCTCCGCCGCCGCGCGGTCGTCGGCGACGAGCGGGCCGATCTTGCGGCCGGTTCGGCACGGGCGGATCACGCCCCATCCGGCCAGCCGGCCGTCGCGCATCACGGCGCGGCCGACATGGCCCGGCGCATCGATCCACGCGCGCAGGAAGGTGACCCGGTGCGCGGGAAACACGGTGGCATCGTCGGCTTCCACCAGCGCGCGCGGGACCGTGTCGAGCGCCACGACATGCGCGGGCTCCGGCGGCGCCGAGACGCTCCCGCCGAAGCGGATATTGGCATGGGCCAGTTCGAAGCCCGATTTGCGGTAATTGTCCTGCTGCGCCACCACCCCGTCGAGGCCGATCACGCGCGCACCTGCATGCGCGATCGCGGCGTTCCAGATGCGCAGGCCGTGGCCGGCACCGCGAAACGGCGCGCGCACGATGTAGAAGCCGAGAAATGAAAAGCGCTCGTCGTAATTGACGCAGGAGACGGTCGCGACCGGCTCGCCATCGATCTCGCCGACGAAGAAGCCCTTCGCATCGGGGACCGCGAAACAGGCGGCATCCGCCAGGCCGGGATTCCAGCCTTCGGCGGCGGCCCAGTCGAGGGCGACGGAAATTTCCTCGGGCCTCAGATTGCGGATCTGCAAGTCGTTCATGCGGCGCACCTTCCGACGTTGGACCTGCCGGCAAGTCTGGTTATAGAAGGCCCACATGATAGGCCCGTCATCGCGCCGGCCTCAACTCCATCAAGGGACAGCATCGCCATGGCAGCAGAGAAGGTCGCACTCGTCACGGCAGGCGGCAGCGGCATGGGGGCAGGGGCGGCGCGCCGGCTCGCCGCCGACGGCTTCCGCGTGGCGATCCTGTCGTCGTCGGGGAAGGGCGAGGCGCTTGCGGCCGAGCTCGGCGGTCTCGGTGTCACCGGCTCCAACACGTCCAATGACGATCTGAAGCGTCTGGTCGACACGGCGCTGGCGGCCTGGGGCCGCATCGACGTGCTCGTCAACAGCGCCGGCCACGGCCCGCGCGCGGCGATCACCGAGATCACCGACGAGCAATGGCATCTCGGCCTCGACACCTATCTGCTCAACGTGATCCGTCCGACCCGTCTGGTGACGCCGGTGATGCAGGCGCAGAAGAATGGCGCCATCATCAACATCTCGACCGCCTGGGCGTTCGAGCCGAGCGCGATGTTCCCGACCTCCGCCGTGTTCCGTGCCGGCCTTGCCGCCTTCACGAAAATCTTCACCGACACCCATGCCGCCGACAACATCCGCATGAACAACGTGCTGCCGGGCTGGATCGACAGCCTGCCGCAGCAGGACGCGCGCCGCGACAGCGTCCCGATGAAACGGTACGGCAAGGTCGAGGAGATCGCGGCGACGATCGCCTTCCTCGCCTCCGACGGCGCCGCCTACATCACCGGCCAGAACATCCGCGTCGATGGCGGGTTGATGCGGTCGGTCTGAGGCGGCCGGGCAGGGTGGTTCGAAACACTTAGCTCAATGGCTAACAATTATTGACGCCGCATCCGTGGCGCTCTATAGTTAGCTCGATGGCTAACCAACTATCCCGACTCGATCACGTCTTTGCAGCGCTCGCCGATCCGACGCGGCGGGCGATCGTCATGCGGTTGTGCGCCGGCGAAGCGTCCGTCGGCGAACTCGCCGAGCCTTTCGCGATGGCGCTGCCGAGCTTCATGAAGCACATCCACGTGCTGGAGCTGAGCGGGCTCGTGCAATCGGAAAAATCCGGCCGGGTACGCACCTGCCGGCTGCGCCCGGAGGCGCTGGTCGGTGCGGAAGACTGGTTCCAGCACCAGCGCGCGATCTGGCAGGCGCGGCTCGATCGCTTCGAGGCTTACGTGATGAAGCTCAAGTCGGAAAGGGCGGCCGCCGGGCCGACTGCGGAAGCTCCCGGCAAGAGGACCGGCAAGACGACCCGCAAGATCGCCAGGACACGCCAAAAGAAAGGTTCTGCGTCATGACGAATGCTGCCAATGCCGCCCTCTCGCAATGGTCGATGGACCGCGAGATCGTGATGTCGCGCGTGATCGACGCGCCGCGCGATCTGGTGTTCGAGGCCTGGTCCGACCCGAAGCACCTGCCGCAATGGTTCGGGCCGAAAGGCTTCAGACTCGAGACCTTCGAGATCGACGTGCGCGTCGGCGGCGTCTGGCGATTCAACATGATCGGTCCCGACGGAACGGTCTATCCGAACCGCATGCGCTTCCGCCGTATCGAGCGGCCCAGGCTGATGGAGATGGACCATGGGATCGACCAGGACGACGATCCCGGCATGTTCCGCTTCACCGTCACTTTCGCGGAGCAGGCGAACGGCAAGACCGTGCTGATGATGCGCCAGCTGGCCGCCAGCCCCGAGCAGCGCGACGGCATGATCGGCTTCGGCGCGGTCGAGTACGGATACCAGACCCTGGACAAGCTCGCGGCCTATGTCGGCGCGCTCAGGAATTAGGACCGCCCGTGTTTTTCCGGTGGCTGAACGACCGCACTGCGCGATTGTGACAGCGCGCCGGTGAATTATGACAGTGCCGTCACGCAGATTTTTGTCGCGTGACGGCGCCGCTTCATGACAGAATTGCTACCGTTCGATGTCAGGTCGACTACGGGAGCAAATTTCATGTTGCGGTGGCAGGCGCGGTCAAATCCCCTGGTGTGGTGGTGGGGGTCGCTGACGCTCGTGAGCAGCGCCAACATCCTCGTCTGGTTCATGCTGTACCGTGAATTCTATCCGACCGTCGCGGGCAGCCAGGGCGGCGGCTCCGACATCGGCCTGATGCTCCTGCTGTGCGCCGGCTACGTCTTCGGCTGCGCCTTCCGCTCGTTCCTGCCGCGCGCCGACGTGCAGCGCATCTGCCTGTTCGACACCTGGCTCTCCAGCGTGTTCGTCGGCCGCTCGGTCGCGACCGTGGCCGAGGTCTGCTTTGCCGCGCAATGGGCGATCATCCTGCACCAGCTCGGCACGATGACGGGCGCGGAGACCACCGTGAACATCGCGTGGATCATCGTGCCCGTAATCATCATCGCCGAATGCTTCTCCTGGTATGCGGTGCTGACCACGAACTATCTCTACAACGCGATCGAGAATTCGCTGTGGGCGGTGACCTTCTTCCTGGCCGGCATCGCGCTGTGCCGGCTGGTCCCGGACTTTCACGGGCCGGTGCGCTGGGCGCTGCTCGCGGGCATCGTCGGCATCGCCTGCTTCCTGGCCTTCCTCGTCACGGTCGACGTGCCGATGTATCTCAGCCGCTGGCGGGCCGGGCACGCCGAAGGCAACAGCTTCCTCGGCTTCTTCGAGGGCCTGCACGACGTCGCGACGCGCTGGGTGGTGACCCACGACATCGCGCACTGGAAGGGCGAGCTGACCTGGATGTTCCTGTATTTCAGCGCCGCGGTGTGGTCGAGCCTCGCGCTCTGCGCGCTCTACGCGATGGAAGGCTATCTCACGCGTTATCTCGCTTAGGGCTATTTCCCGACCAGGCTGCATTTGCTGCGGTCGAGCGGGCGGAAGGCCTGGTCCGGCGGGATGGTCGCGACCAGCTTGACGAAGTCCCACGGGCCCTTCGATTCCTCGGGCGTCTTGACCTGCACGAGGTAGAGGTCGTGCACCATGCGCTGATCTTCGCGGATGCGGCCGTTCGGGGTGTAGGCGTCCGACACGGGAGTCGCCTTCATCTTCGCCATCACCGTCGCGCTGTCGTCGGAATCGGTGTCCTTGATCGCTTGCAGGTAATGGCGCACGGCGGAATAGACGCCGGCCTGGATCTGTGATGGCATCGCCTTGCGGCGTGCATGGAATGCGTCGGAGAATTTCCGCGCCGCCGGCGAGACGTCCTCGAAGAACGAGGTGACGATGAGATCGCCGCGCGTTGCCTTCAGCCCGACGGCCTCGATGTCGACATTCTGAAACGACATCGGCACGATCTTGATGCCCTGCGCGGCGAGGCCGAACTCCTCGGCCTGCTTGATCGCGGTGGCGTTGTCGCCGGCGACGTTGATCGCCAGGATCTTTGCGCCGGAGGACTGCGCCTGCAGGAGAAATGAACTGTAATCGGGTGTGCCGAGCTGCGCCTTGACGCCGCCTGCGACCTTGCCGCCGAGCGCGGCGATGCGATCGCGCGCGGTCGCCTCGATCGAATGGCCGAACGCATAGTCGCCGGTGATGAAGAACCACGGCTCCTTGCTGGTCTGCATGATGCCGGAGACGACCGCAGTCGCGGTCGAATAGGCGTCCTGGGTCCACTGCACGCTGGTCGGCGCGCAGGCCTCGTCGGTGAGCTGATTGGCGCCCGCGCCGGAAATCAGGAACACCTTGCCGTTGCCGCGCACCAGCTCCTGCACCGCGAGCGCCGCGCCGGAGCTGCCGCCATCCGCGATCGCCTGCACGCCGTCGCTGAACCACTTTCGCGCCAGCGAGGCCGCGAGGTCCGGCTTGTTCTGGTGGTCGGCCTGCAGGATCTCGATCGGCTTGCCGTTGATCTTGCCGCCGAACTCCTCCGCCGCCATTCGCGCCGCCTCGACCGAGCCCGGGCCCATGGCGGTCGCGAACACGCCGTTCATGTCGGTGAGCACGCCGACGCGAATGGCCTCGCCCTTGATCTCGGCGCGCGCAGCGGAGCCCAGCGCCAGGGTGATCAGCAGTAGGGCGCTGGATGTGGTGCGGATGATGGTCATGGCGTTTCCTGATTTTATCGTTGATCGGCTGGTATCGGGTCGTCAGGCCGGCTCGGCGACGACCTTGTTGCGCAAGATCCCGATGCCGGACACTTCGACCTCGACGGTGTCGCCCGGGCGCATCCACAGAGGCGGGGTGCGCTTGGCACCGACGCCGCCCGGTGTGCCCGTGACGATGACGTCGCCGGGGGCGAGCGGGCAGATCGTCGAGATGTAGGCGATGAGCTCTGGGATGGCGGTGATCAGAAGATCCGTGGTGGTGTCCTGCACCACGGTGCCGTTCAGGCGCGTCTGCAAGGTGAGCTTCGAGGGATCTGGGATCTCGTCCGCGGTGACCAGCCACGGGCCGAAGCTGCCGCTTTCGGCAAAGGTCTTGCCGGACAGGAACTGGCTGGTATGGCGCTGCCAGTCGCGGACGCTGCCTTCGTTGTAGCAGGAATAGCCCGCGATGTGGTCGAGCGCGCGGCTGGCAGCGATGTGCCGGCCGGCCTTGCCGATGACGAGCGCGAGCTCCCCCTCATAGTCGAAATCGTCGCTCACCTTGGGCTTCACGATCGGCTGGAGATGACCGACCTGGCTGCAGGGGAAGCGGACGAACAGCGCCGGCTTCTCGGTGACGGTGCGGCCGGTTTCGGCGACGTGGTCGCGGTAGTTGAGGCCGACGCAGATGATCTTGCCGGGATCGGGGATCACGGGGGCGAAGGCGATCCCGTCCAGCGGATGATCGGGGGCCGTGGCGGCGGCGAGCTTCGCCGCCTCGGCGAGGCGCCCAGCCTCGAGCAGCTGCCGCAACGTGGTGCAAGGCGCCATGCGCTTGCCGAGATCGACGACGCCATTGTTCTTGACGGCGCCGAACGAGGCGCGACCATCGGCGATGAAAGAGACCAGCTTCATGAGATATCCTTGGACGTGAGTTCGATCAGGCCGCGGACGGCGCCTGGTTGGAAGACATCTGGGGTGAGGGCGTGAGGGCGGCGATGAGCCGGTCGAGTTCGGCGCCGTCGCGGGCGGTGCCGCGGATGTAGCGGTCGGGACGGACCAGCGCGGCAATGAGTCCGTGCCCGCTCAGCCAGGCTCCGATGCCCTCGGCATCGTTGCCGGTCAGGACCTCGATCCCGGCCAGCGACAGCGCGAGACGTGACGGCAATGTTGTCGTGTTCGCGACGAGCAGGACGTGATGATAGCCGGTCCGGTCGTCGCTGCGGCGACCGTCGCTCAGCATGAATTGCGGCGCGAGGTGTCCGGCGAGCGGCAGGTCGCCGAGCCCGAGCCCCGGGCCGAGCAGGGGCTTCTTCACTTCCAGCTTGACCGGCGCGTTCTCGCGCGCCTGCCCGGCGGCAAGGCCCGCCTCGATGGCCTTGGTGTTGATGACGCCGCCGAGCCGAATGGCGAGCTCGATAAATTCGCGCACATGCGGTAGCCGCTCGCTCTGATAGCTGTCGAGCAGGTCGGCGCTCGCGCCGCCGCGCATGACGCTGGCGAGCTTCCAGGCGAGATTGGCGGCATCGCGGATGCCGGCGCACATGCCCTGGCCGAGGAAGGGCGGGGTCTGGTGCGCGGAATCGCCGGCCAGCAGCAGCCGTCCGCTTCGCCAGGCTTGCGCGATCGCGGAATGAAAAGTGTAGACCGCGGCGCGTTCGAGTTCGGCATCGTCGGGCGTGATCCAGCGCGATAGCAGCTCCCAGACTTTTGCCGGCTGCGCGACCTCGTGAGAGTCTTCGTCCGGGAGCACCGTGATCTCCCAGCGCCGACGCGTGCCGGTGCCGCGGACATAGGTCGCCGGCCGCCTGGGATCGCAATGCTGCAGGCTGTAGTCGCCGAGATCGTCTCGCGCGCGCTTGAGCAGCACGTCGATCACCAGCCAGCGCTCGTGAAAGCCGAGATCGTCCATGCCGGAGCCGATGAAGCGGCGCACCAGCGAGCGCGCGCCGTCGCAGCCGATGACGTAGCTAGCGCGGACTTCGCGCAGTCTGCCGTTGGAGAGATCCTCGTAGCGCACGCGCACGCCGGCCTCGTCCTGGTCCAGCGCGAACACGTCGCAGCGGTTGCGCAAGGCGACGTGCGGCCAGCGCGACAGGCCGCCGATCAACACGTCCTCGAGATCCGGCTGGTGGAAGCGGTAGCTCAAGTTCCAGCCCATCGGGGTCGGATCGAGCGGGCGCGACCAGTCCAGCAGCAGCTTGCCGTCGGCGTCGAGAAACAGCATGCCGGGGCTGAGGATCACCTGGGGCAGGATCGCATCGGTCAGGCCGATGGTCTGGAACACCCGCATGCATTCGTCATCGAAATGCACGGCCCGAGGCAGGTGGTAGGCCCGCGCCTCGCGCTCCAACAACAGCGTCCGCACGCCGCAAAGGCCGAGCAGATTGGCCAGCGTGGCGCCGACCGGGCCGCGGCCGACGATCACGACGTCGAAGTCTTCGGGGGCGGATCTATCTTGCATGGGGCTATCTCTTCCCCAGGCCGTACCGCGGCATCAACGCCGCCGCGGCATGTGTCCGTCCAGCGGACACATGCGACCGGATCCGTCGGGCGTGCACCGGCGCCGGTGCAGGCCTTGCCAGGCCCATCGATCCAGTATATGTACGATCGAACATATTTTGGAATCGAGATGACGAAGGCCCGAAAACGGATCGTTGGGGCGTCCCGCCCGCGCGGCCGCCGCCGGAAAGACATGCCGGATGGCCGCGAGGCGCTGCTGACCGCCGCGATCGAGGCTTTCGCCCGTCATGGCTTCGATGGTGCTGACCTGCGCAGCCTTGCCGCGGCCGCCAATGTCAGTGCGAACCTCGTCCGTGTTCACTTCGGCAGCAAGGCGGCGTTGTGGGAGGCGTGCCTCGATCGCGTCGTCGCGCTCGGGCTTCCCGCGATGGCCGGCGTGAAGGAGATTGCCTTCGATGCAACGCGTTCGCTGGACGAACGGCTTCGCGGGGTGATCGCGGAGGTCGCAGCCTTCTATGCAGCGCATCCGGACGTCAGGGACTTCGTGCTTCGGCATGCCACCGATGCGCCGGAGCGGGCAGTTCTGGTGTCGGACAGACTGCTGCGTCCCGCCTACGCGACGGTTCGAGAGCTTTTTTCCGCCGGCATCGACGCAGGCATCATTCGCAGCAGCCATCCGGCGCTGTTCTTCGCCTTGCTCAATGCGGCGCTCAACCAGCCGCCGTCCTTTCCCCTGCTGCTCAGCCGGATCGCGCCCGAGATCGATCCGCAGAGCTCTCGCGGCCTGTTGATCGAGACGACCATCGCGACGTTCATCCATCTTCCGCAGGATGCCGCCATGACGGCCGGCCAGCCGGCCCATCTCCACCGTGTCCCAACCTCAGAGTGAAAGTGTTCCATGCGATTTCGTCTTGTTCTCGCGCTGCTGACCGCAACCATCACACCGGCACTGGCCCAGTCCGCACCGAGCGAGGCCGTTCAGCGGCAAGCCTGCATGGGTGATGCCCTCCGGCTTTGCTCTGCCTATGTTCCCGACCGCACGCAGATCAGGGATTGCATGGCCGCTCAGAGAGACCAGCTCAGTCCGTCCTGCCGGGCCGTGTTCGATGCATCGGCCGAAACGGAGAATGCGCACCGCATCGGAGCCAGGTCGCGCTAGGATTCGATCGAGATCGCGGTCGCCGCTTCGCGCAGCGGGCCGACAAATCGCGCGACGGCTTCGTCCAGTGAAAGCGCCGAGCGGATCCAGATGATCGAGATGCAGCCGAACACGATGTCGCCCCGCACGATCGGGACGGCGATCGAGGCCGTCTTGGGATTGTACTCGCCCTCGCTGCGGATGGCGTAGCCGCGCGCTTGAGTCTCGGCGATCATGCGGTCGAGCCGGCCCGCGTCGAGAAACGGCCGGTCGTCGGCCTCGTCGATGCGGCGCAGATGCGCGACGATCAGATCGCGTTCGCGCGAGGGGCAGGCCGCCAGATAGGCGCGGCCCGCGGACGTCCGCAGCATCGGAAGGCGCTTGCCGATCATGCCGCGGTCGATCGACAACGGACTGCGGGAATGGGTGGTCTCCTGCACCACCATCGCCGCATTCTCGTAGGTCGAGAGATCGACCGGCCAGACCAGGGTCTTGCTCAGGTCAGTGAGAAAGGGGGCCGCTGCCTGGCAGATGACCACGCCGGGATCGTAGCCGTCGCCGAGGCTGAGCGCGCGGCGGGTGACGCGGAAACGATCGTCGCTGGCGCTGCGGGCGACATAGCCGAGTTCCTCCAGCGTCTCGAGCAGGCGGTAGACGGTCGGGCGCGGCAGGTCGAGCGCCCGCGCGACATCACCGGCACGGATGCCGCCGGAGCGGTTGACCTCCTGCAGCACGTCCAGCCCGCGCTTGAAGGCGCGGACGCCCTCCGACTGGCGCGGCTGGGCGTTCCGCGTCCGCTCCTTGGACACTTCGCAATTCCTCCCTTGTGGCCCGCGTCTTCGCGGCTATCGTCGTTTGCGAACGCGAAGCGATCGCGGGACGCCACCGTAGGGTCGCGCGCGGCCCGTATCAAGTTCGCCGCAACGCGGCGCGCGCGATACCCTGGGAGGACATCGATGGAAATCACCGCGCTCGGCTATGTCGGGATCAATTCGTCCCAACTCGATCAATGGGGGCGGATGGCGACCGGGTTGCTCGGCATGCAGCAGGTCGATCGCGGTCGCAAGATGCGGGCCTTCCGCATGGACGATCGCAAGCAGCGGCTGATCGTCGACGGCAGCAGCGATGCCGGTCTGGCGGTGATGGGCTGGGAAGTTCCCTCGACCGCCGAACTGGACACATTGGCGGGGCGGCTGGAAAGCCATGGCGTCAGGGTGACGCGTGGCGCGCGGGCGCTGGCCGACGAGCGCCATGTCGCAGAGCTAATCGTGTTCGCGGATCCCGCCGGCAACCGGCTCGAGGCCTTCTGCAAGCCGGAGCTTGCGAGCGAACCGTTCAAGCCGGGACGGCCGATCTCGGGTTTTCGCACCGGCGCGCTCGGCATGGGGCATGTCGTGCTCAACGTCGAGGATGTGGAAATCCTGTTGCCGTTCTATCGCGACGTCCTCGGCTTCCACGTCTCCGATTTCGGGCTGAAGCCCTATGGCCTTTATTTCTTCCACGTCAACGGCCGCCACCACTCCTTCGCCATGGTCGGCTCGGGACGCAAGGCACTGCATCATTTCATGGTGGAGCTCGGCAGCCTCGACGATGTCGGGCAGGGCTATGACCTCGCACAATTGGACGACGGCCGCGTCGCCTATACGCTGGGGCGGCACACCAACGACCACATGACGTCGTTCTATGTGAACACACCGTCCGGCTTCTTCATCGAGTACGGCTGGGGCGGCCGCGTGATCGATCCCGAGACCTGGCAGCCGCACGAGACCTTCGACGGCCCCTCGCTGTGGGGCCATGAGCGGCTCTATATGCCGGAGGAGCAGCGCAAGCGCCTGCGTGACATGCGGCTGGATGCGGCCGCCCGCGGTGTCCGCGTCGCCGATCCCAGCGTGCCGCCGCTGAAATGCGCATGGCTCGACGGGGTCGTCGCGCGCGAATGAGTCAGAACGGCACCGACCCGCGTACCCTGTAGGTGTAGGTCAGCACTGAGGCGCTGCTTCCGATCCCGCCGAGTTCGCCGCCAAGGCCGATCGTTCCGCCATTGCCGAATGTCATGTCGAGGCCGGCGGCCACGCGCGCCGACCATCCCTGCAGCAACAAGGGAATTGTCGGAACGCCTGCCACGCTCGCCTGGTTGCCGGTGAAGTAGTAATCGCCATGAACCGCGGCATAGGGCGCGAGCATCGTCGCGGGCGACCATTCGAAGGGATAGCTGACCCTGGTACCCGCGCTGGCCCGCCCCGTCGAGAAGCTGTAGCTCGGCTGCGCGATTCCGAGGCTGTCGACATAGGCGCCGTCACGCTCCCACAGCGCATACAGTTTGGCCGAAGGCTGCAGCACGAAGCCCTGGACATCGTAGGTGCCCGTCACGCCGCCTGATGCCAGCCATCGCATGCCCCGGAAATTGGCCGAGGCCATTCCGGCCGTATCGTTGTAGCCAATGGCTGAACGGCCCAGCATCATGTCGAAGCGCATGTTGGGAGCGAGGCGCCAGCCAAGATATCCGCCGACCGTCCAGCCATCGCCCTTGAGCCGGCTGTTCAGTGCATCTGAATTGAAGTTCAGGTGTTCGAAGCCGCCAAATCCGCCGACGACGAAATCGTCCGCCAGTCTGCGCGTGAGACCTGCCGTGACGTTGACCTGATTGCCGCTAAGGTCCGTGCCGGGCGTACGATTGCTGAAGCTGATGCCGCGCACGTCGATCCATGCCAGCCAGTCCGGCGGCGCTGCCTTTGGCGGAGCCCTGGCGATGCGGGCATCGCCGAGTGCGGAGAATGCCTCCTCGACGAGACGGCTGGTGGTGCGGTCAGGCGCGGTCGCGACATTGTTTGCGCCACTGTCCGCGGCTGATCCGCCTGTTTGCCGGTTGCTGGTTTGCGAGGCGGCGGGATCCTCGGCGACAAAATTGTAGGTGAAGCCGCTGCCGTTCGGCGTCACTGCCTGAACGCTGCCGCTGAAAGCATTGTCGATCGCGTTGCCGACGGCCCCGGTGATGTTCTGACCGGAGAGTTGCGCCGATTGCCGGGTCCCGAGAATTTGCATCTGCCGCAGCCTGATGCTGTCGGCGGGGACCGCGACCGATTGCTGCAGGACGGCCGAGCTGCTCGCCGCATTGCTCGCGTTGCCGCTGTATGCGGCAGTGATGGCATGGTTGCCCAGGGCGAGCGACGATGTGGTGAACGTTGCGATGGTCCCGGACAGGCTGGCCGTGCCGATCAGGCTGCCGCCGTCACGGAAGGTCACCGTACCGGACGGCGAAGACCCGCCGCTGACGGTCGCCGTAAACGTAACGGATTGGCCGGGCACGCTCGGATTGACCGACGAGGACAGCGAAATTGTCGTCGTCGTCGCCGCGATCGTGCCGCTCGAAGAGGCCTGAGCCATCGCGGATGCCGTGTCGGTGACCTTGATGGCGTAGCTGAAAGGCCCCGCGGTGGTCGGCGTGCCCGACACGGTGCCGGTCGATGTGTCGAGCGAGGTGCCGGCCGGGAGTGAGCCCGACGCGAGAGAATAGACATAGGGCGTGGTGCCGCCGCTGGCGGCGTTGGTCTGCGAATAGCTCTGACCGATTTGCGTGGCGGTGGATGCTGTCGGCGTGATGGCGAGCGCCGCAGGCGCGATCGTGCCGCTGGTCGAGGCCTGCGCAAACGCGGTGGCACCGTCGGTGACCTTGATGGCATAGCTGAAAGGCCCCGCGGTGGTCGGTGTGCCCGAGACGGTGCCGGTCGAGGTGTCGAGCGCGGTGCCGGCCGGGAGTGAGCCTGACGTGAGCGAATAGACATAGGGCGTGGTGCCGCCGCTGGCGACGTTGATCTGCGAATAGCTCTGACCGACCTGCGTGATGGTGGACGCTGTCGGCGTGATGGCCAGAGGTCCAGGCGCGATCGTGCCGCTGGATGAGGCCTGCGCAAACGCCGCGGCGGCGTCGGTGACCTTGATGGTGTAGTTGAAAGGCCCTGCGGCGGTCGGTGTGCCCGAGACGGTGCCGGTCGAGGTGTCGAGCGACGTGCCGGCCGGGAGTGTTCCCGATGCGAGAGAATACACATAGGGTGTCGTGCCGCCGCTGGCGACGTTGGTCTGCGAATAGGCCTGACCGACCTGTGCGTTTGCGGATGGGGTCGACGTGAGGGTGAGGGCAGGCGCGATCGTGCCGCTGGATGAGGCCTGCGCAAACGCCGAGGCACCGTCGGTGACCCTGATGGTGTAGCTGAAAAACCCTTGGGTGGTCGGCGTGCCCGACACAGTGCCATTGGACGTGTCGAGTGACGTGCCGGCAGGAAGCGAGCCGGACGTGAGCGAATAGACATAGGGCCCCGTGCCGCCGCTGGCGACGTTGGTCTGCGAATAGCTCTGACCGACCTGCGTGATGGTGGACGCTGTCGGCGTGATGGCGAGAGGTCCAGGCGCGATCGTGCCGCTGCTCGAGGCCTGCGCAAACGCCGCGGCGGCGTCGGTGATCTTGATGGTGTAGTTGAAAGGCCCTGCGGCGGTCGGTGTGCCCGAGACGGTGCCGGTCGAGGTGTCGAGCGACGTGCCCGCAGGGAGTGTCCCCGACGCGAGCGAATACACATAGGGTGTCGTGCCGCCGCTGGCGACGTTGGTCTGCGAATAGCTCTGACCGACCTGTGCGTTTGCGGATGGGCTCGACGTGAGGGAGAGGGCAGGCGCGATCATGCCGCTGCTTTGGGACTGCGCAAACGCCGAGGCACCGTCGGTAACCCGGATGGTGTAGTCGAAAGCTCCTGCGGTGGTCGGTATGCCGGACACGGTGCCGCTCGACGGGTCGAGCGTCGTGCCGGCGGGGAGCGAACCGGCCGCGAGAGAATAGGCGTAGGGCCCAGTGCCGCCGCTTACGGTGTTGGTCTGGGAATAGGCCACACCGACTTCTGTGTTCGCGGACGGGGTCGGCGTGAGGGTGAGGGCCGGCGCAATCGTGCCGCTGCTTGCGGCCTGCGCGATCGCTGCGCCGCCATCGGTGACCTGGATGGTGTAGCTGAAAAACCCTTGGGTGGTCGGTATGCCGGACACGGTGCCCGTCGATGGATTGAGCGTGGTGCCGCCCGGCAATGCGCCGCCTGCCAGGCTGAAGGTCAGCGGCGCCGTACAGCCACTGGCCGTGTTGTCCTGCGAATAGCTCACCCCCACCTCCGTGAGGGCCGCCGGGGTCGACGTGAGGCTACATTGCGCGCTGGCGGCAATCGTGCATACGACGACACAGAAGAGGACCAGCGCGACGCGCCGGTAGATTTCAGTCAGCCATCGCGGCTGAACCCGAATGATGCGCAGCCAATTCGACCGGGCCAACGAACACCAGCTCGACAGGGCAATCGGTCTGCGCATGGACTGCAAAATGCACTTTCACGAATTTCAACCGGATTTCTAGTTGAGTTCCGCGTGCACGCGCAACAGAAACGCCTTTGCAACCTCCGCGTCCTGGTGTTTTCGGGTCCCTGTAGCAAAAATGCTGCACCTCGCACGCCCGATCGTGGCCTGGTGCCTAGAATGTCAGTTGCACCTTCATCGCCTGTGCGCGGTCGCTGGCGAGTTCGAAGGCGGCCACCGCGTTCTCGAACGGCATGGTCGCCGTGATCAGCGGCTTGACGTCGATCAGGCCGTCGCCCATCAGCCGCACCGCCAGCTCGAATTCGGGATCGAAGCGGAAGGTGCCGCGCAGCTGCAATTCCTTGGCCACGATGGTGTTGATCGGCAGCGTCATCTCGCCGCCGAGGCCGAGCTGAACCAGCGTGGCGCCAGGCCGGAGCAGATCGAGCGCGGTGCGCAGCGCCGCCTCGTTGCCGGAGGCCTCGAACAGCGTGTCGAACACGCCCTTGCCGGCGCGCCAGGGATCCAGCGCCGCGGCATCGCGGACGACGTTGATGGTGTGGGTGGCGCCGAGCTTTTTCGCCACCGCAAGCGGCGCATCGGCGACATCGGTCACCACGATCTCGGCCGCGCCGCCGAAGCGGGCCACCAGGATCATCAGCGCGCCGATCGGACCGCAGCCGGTGATCAGCACGCGCTTGCCGAGCAGGGGGCCTGCCTGCCGGCCGGCATGCAGGCACACCGCGAGCGGCTCCGCGACCGCGGCTTCCGCCAGCGACAGATTGTCGGCGATCGGCACGGCCTGCGCCGCGTCCACGGTGAGGAATTCGCGAAAGCCGCCCTGCACATGGGGAAAGCGCATTGCGCTGCCGAGGAAGCGCATGTCGAGGCACTGGTTGCGCTGGCCCTCGCGGCAATGCAGGCACTGGCCGCACGGCCGGCTCGGATTGACCGCGACGCGGGTGCCCGGCTTCACGCCGGTGACGCCATCGCCGACCGCCGCGACGACGCCCGCGATCTCATGCCCCAGCGCCATCGGCTGCTGGATGCGTACGACGCCGAAACCGCCATGGTGATAATAATGCAGGTCGGAGCCGCAGATGCCGCCATTGGCGATCCTGACGCGGACTTCGCCCGGGCCGGGCGCCGGATCGGGATAGGTGTCGATCCGCAGGTCTTTCGGGGCGTGGATGACGACGGCGCGCATGGCAGGCTCTCTCGATTATCGCAGGGTCACATCGCGGCGATCATGCCGCCATCGACATAGATGATCTGGCCGTTGACGTAAGTGGCGGCGTCGGAGGCCAGGAAGATCGCGGCACCGACCAGTTCGTCCGGCTTGCCCCAGCGCTTGGAGGGGATGCGGCCCATCAGCCAATTGTTGAACTCGGTATTGTTGACCAGCGCCTCGTTCATGTCGGTCAGCATGTAGCCCGGGCCGATGGCGTTGGCGTTGATGCCGTGCTGGGCCCATTCCACCGCCATCGAGCGCGTCAGGTTCTTGATGCCGCCCTTGGCCGCGGTGTAGGGCGCAATCGTCGGGCGCGCCAGCTCGCTGCCCAGCGAGCCGATATTGATGATCTTGCCGTGCTTGCGCGGGATCATGCGCCTGGCCGCCTCGCGGCCGATCACGAAGGCGCTGGTGAGGTTGGTCTCGATCACCTTGCGCCATTCGTCGGTGGTGAATTCCACCAGCGGCTTGCGGTGCTGGATGCCGGCATTGTTGACGAGGATGTCGACCGCGATGCCCTTCCTGTCGAAATCCTCGAACGCCGCGACGATCGCGGGCTCGTCGGTGACGTTGAACGCCGCGCCCTCGGCCTGGTGGCCGGCGGCACGAAATTCCGCCACGGCCTGCTCGACGCGCTTGGGGTCGACGCCGTTGATGATCAGCTTCGCGCCGGCTCTGGCCATGCCCTCGGCTATGGCGCGGCCGAGGCCGCGGGAGGAGCCGGTCACCAGCGCGGTGCGGCCGGAGAGGTCGAAGAGGGCGGTGCTCATCTCGGGAGATCCTTAAGCGTTGGAGCGGCGCACGGTGAGATCGCTGCGGTCGAACACAGCGGGGAGGAGGTCGACGCCGAGGCCGGGTCCCTCCATCGGGAAGACGTAGCCATCCTTGATGGTCGGCATCGTGGTGACGAGTTCATTGTACCAGCCCTTGTAGAACGCGCGCACCGATTCCTGGATCAGTGTATTGGGCTGGCTGAACGACATGTGGATGGCGGCAATGAAGCCGATCGGGCCGATGCAGTCGTGCGGGGCGAAGGGGCGGTGATAGGTCTCGGCCATCGCCGCGATCTTGCGGCCTTCGGTGAGGCCGCCGGTCCAGCACAGGTCGGCCATCACCACATGCATGGCGTCGCGATCGAGCATGTCCTTGTAGGGGAAGCGCGAGCCCAAGGTCTCCGAGGCGCAGACCCAGACATCGGTGGAGCGGGCGTATTCGGCCAGCGCCTGCGGCGAGTTCATGCGGATCGGGTCTTCGTACCAGGTCGGCTTGTAGGGCTCGAGCGCGCGCGCGATCTGCTTGGCCGTCGGCAGGTTCCACAGCGAATGGAGCTCGACCATGATCTCCATCCTGTCGCCGACCGCCTTGCGGATCTTCTCGAACGGCTCGATCGCCTGCTTCATCTGCGCGGCGGTGATGTAGAGGCCCTTGTTCTCCTGCGCCGCCGGATCGAACGGCCAGATCTTCATGGCGGAGATGCCGCTTTCCAGGAGGCTCTCGGCCAGCGCGTCGGCGTGGTTCATGAAGCCGTCGAGGTCTTCATAGGGGCCCTTCGACGCGCCGAGATTCCAGTTCGCGACCGGGCTGATATTGGTCGAGCGGACATATTGGGTGCCGGCGCAGGTGTTGTAGATGCGCTGCTTGTCGCGGCAGAGCCCGCCCAGCATCTGGTGCACCGGCTGATTGCAGACCTTGCCGAACAGGTCCCACAGCGCGATGTCGATCGCGGAGGCCGCGCGATATTCGACGCCGGTCGAGGACTGCGCCATCGGCAGGTTCAGCATGTCGCGATGGATCGCCTCGATATGCAGCGGATTGCGGCCGAGCAGGCGGCCGGCAAAGGTATCGTGGATCTGCGCTTCGACCGCGCCCGCGCCGTAGAACGTCTCGCCGAGACCGATCATGCCGGTGTCGGTGTGCACGCGCACCCAGATGACGTTGGAAAACTCTTCGGTGCGCAGCGTCTCGATCGACGTGATCTTCACTTCGGTCATCCTCCCATCCGGCGTATCGCGTCCCGCGCGATCTTTTGCGCTGCAACATGCAACGGCTCGCGGCGCTTTGTACGCTCGCTTGTAATATATCACAACATGTCTTAAGGGTGCCGAAAATAGGGCGCCGCCGTTTCAACGAGAGCGCAGGCCAATTGGGAGGACACATGGCACGGCGCAAGCGCACCCTCGCGGTGGTGAAGAACGAGGACGACGGGGAGGGCAGGCCCTCGCGGCGGAATCGTCTCAACTTCTTCGAGCTGGCGTATCACAGGATCGAAGAGCTCCTCGTTCATTGCGAGCTCAAGCCCGGACAGTTCATGACGATGCTGGAACTGCAGCACATCACCGGCTTCGGACGCACGCCCGTGCACCATGCGGTCAATCGCCTGTCCGCCGACACGCTGATCATCATCCGCCCGCGCCACGGCCTGCACATCGCGCCGATCGATCTCGCCCGCGAGCGCATGCTGCTCAGCCTGCGCCGCGACATGGAGCGCTTCGTGATCCGCCTCGCGGCCGACCGCGCCAGCCTCTCGCATCGCAATCAGGCGCTGCATATCGAGCGTCTCTTGCGCGAGCGCCGCGGCAGTCTCACGCTCGATGAATTCAACCAGATCGACCGTCGCATCGACGCGCTGGTGCTGGATGCCGCCGGCGAGCCGTTCCTCGTCCACACGCTGCGGCCGCTGCACACGCTGTATCGCCGCATCGGCTACATCCATCACCGCTACATGCCGGGGCAGGCGGACCTGTCCGGCACCATCGACCATCACCTCGCGATCCTGAGCGCGGTCGCCGGCCGCCGCGTCGAGGACGCGGTGAAGGCCAGCGATGCCCTGATCGACTACATGGACCAGATGTTCACCGGCATGGAGGCGGGGATCGATCCGCGCCTTCTCGATTGCAGTATCGAGCCGTTGCTCGCGTAGAGTACGAAGAAAGGACAAGAAAAAATGTCAACGATGGCGATGCCACAACCGACCGCCGGCGAGGCCGCGGTCCGCTATCTCATCAGCAATTACAGCCCCAAGGGCAACAAGGTCGGCTGGCTGATGATGGCCTCGATCCTGGTCGAGGCCTGGGATCTCTACTCGATCGCCTTCGTGCTGATCTTCATCAAGGAGCAGTACAATCCGGATCCGCTGATGCTGGGCCTGGCCGCGGCCGGCACCCAGGGCGGTGCGCTGTTGGGAGCGCTGCTCGGCGGCTGGCTGTCCGACAAGATCGGCCGCCGCGTCATGTTCCTGGTCACGATGGTGATGTTCATCGTGCTGGCGCTGGCACAGGCCTTCGTGCCCAACGTCACCTGGCTGGTCGTGATCCGCTTCCTGCTCGGCATCCCGCTCGGTTCGGACATCTCGACCGGCTACACCTACATCATGGAGTCCATGGCCAAGGGCGAGCGCGAGGTGATGGGCAACCGCTGGCAGTTCATGTTCGCGGTCGGCGAAGTCCTCACCATCGGCGTCATCGTGATCTTCCTGCTGCTCGACATCAACCACGAGATGCTGTGGCGCGTGACGCTCGGGCTCGGCGCGCTGCCGGCGCTGATCATCCTGGTGATGCGCCACGACGTGCCGGAGACGGCGGTCTGGCTGGTGCAGAAGGGGCGCTACCGCGAAGCCAAGCAGGTCGCGCGCGAGATGTTCAACGATGATCTCGCCATGCTGCCCAATCAGGACGTGGTGATGCCGAAGGTCTCGACCCGCGCCTTCATCGCCGACCTCAGGAAGGACCCGATCCGCTGGCGCGCCACGCTCTATGGCTGGATCGCCTGTTTCGCCCAGGCCAGCGAGTTCTCGACCTTCGCGTTCTACCTGCCGGTCCTGTTCGCCATGGTCGGCGTGTCCAGCATCCTCGGCAACAATCTGGTGACGATGGCGCTGTTCTCGTTCGCGGCGCTGTCGGGCTGGGTGGGACCGCTGCTGACGCCGAAAATCGGCCATCGCGGCATCGCCATGGCGGGCTTCTCCATCGTGCTGGTATCGTTGCTGGTGGCCGCCTTCGCGCTCTACACCGACAACAAGATGCTGCTGCCGTTCGCGGCCGCCGGCATGCTGTGGGGACATTACTGGGATGCGTCGAACTGCATGACGATCCCGACCATGGTCGCCCGGCCGCAATACCGCGGCACCGCCAGCGGCTTCGCCTATATGTTCGTGAAGCTGCCGTCGTTCCTGGCGATCTTCCTGTTCCCGTCGCTGTTCGCGGCGATCGGCCAGGCCAATGCGACGCTGTTCGTCGCCATCTTCCCGGTGATCGGATTGCTCGCCGCGATCTTCATCCTGCCGGAAGTCTACGGCTACGATAACGACTGACGATGGCTGCCGATCGCGGCCGCCATGGCCGCGATCGGAACCGGGCCGCTATGGGCTCATGAAGATCGGGTCGAGACCTGCGCCATGGCCGAGCAGGCCGAGCGCCTGGAGCTGCGCGGTGTGGAGATCGGCCTCCGCGATGGCGAACAGCGTGAACAGCACCACGGCGGCGAACAGCAGCAACGGGTGAGACGTCCCGGCCCGAACGGTGAAGTTCTGCAGCGAGCGGCGGAACGAGAAGCTCTGCGGCAGCGCCTTGGACTGGATCGGCATGATGACCTTCCTTGCCGCGCCGTCTGGAATCGCGCGGTCATCCCAATCCTAGGGATGGCGCTGTCCGCTGCCTTGATGCACCGCAAAAATGGTGATGTCGGTGTGCTCAGTGGATTGCGGCGGCAAGCGCTCCGATCAGGGCCGGCGGCGTCACCAGCATTCCGAGCTTGAGAAAGCGCCAGGCGCCGACCTCGATCCGCTCCCGCCGCAGCGCGACCAGCCACAGGATGGTGGCGAGCGAACCCGTCACCGACAGATTGGGTCCGAGATCGACGCCGATCAGCATGGCGCTGATCACCGATGGCGGCAGGTGGTCGCTGGCGGCGACCGAGCCGGCGACGAGGCCGACCGGCAGATTGTTGGCGATGTTGTCGGCGATCGCCGTGGCAAGGCCGACGCTCCAGGCGGCCTGCGGCACCGATTGCGCGACCGCCTGTTGCAGCAGCGCGCTGAGCCGTCCGATCACCCCGGTCCTGATCAGCGCCTCCACCATGACGAAGAGCCCGCCGACCAGCGGCAGCACGCTCCACGACACGCCCCTCAGCACCGGCAAGGGAGATTGCCGGCCGATCAGCAGCACCAGGACCGCCGTCACCGCGCCGCAGATGAAGGTCGGCAGCCCGAGCGGCTTGTCGAGCGCCGATGCCGTCACCAGCACGGCGCCGACGGCGACGATGCCGATCGCCGTGAGCTTGCCGCCGCGCCCGAGCGTCGGATGCGGCACGCTGGCCGCGATGGTCTGCGCCTTCAATGCGCGGTGCTGTGTCAGCCGCAGCACGAGATAGGTCAGCAGGATGGAGGCCGCCGAGGGCAGGGCGAACAGGCGCAGCCATTCGCCGAGTTCGGGCATGCGGGCGCCGAACACGACGAGATTGGCCGGGTTGGAGATCGGCAGCACGAAGCTCGCGGCATTGGCGATGAAGGCGCAGACGAACAGATAGGGCAGCGGGCTGGCGCCCGCCGCGCGCGTGGCGGCATAGACCGCCGGCGTCAGCACGATTGCGGTGGCATCGTTCGAGAGCAGCACGGTCACCAGCGTGCCGACCACGTAGATCAGAAGGAACAGCCGCTGCGGCGAGCCGGCGGCATATTCCACGGCCAGCGCGGCGAGGTAGTCGAACAGGCCTTCGAGCCGGGCGAGCTCGGCGATCAGCATCATGCCGATCAGGAACAGATAGACGTCGACGCCCTTCTCGATCCCCGTCAGCGCGTCCCGCCAGGGCAGGAGGCCGAGCAGCACCAGCGCGCCGGCACCGAGCACGGCCCAGATCGCCTCGGGCCATCGAAACGGCCGGATGATGACGCCTGCGGTCGCCGCTGCGATGATGCTCCAGGCCCAGATGGCGTCAGTCGGCACGTTCGATCCTCAGAGAAACCGCATTCATTCGGCAGCGATAGCGGAAGCGTCCGGCGCTGTCTTCCCCCGGCGCCGCGGGGCGCCATTCGTGCCCTGCCGGGTCTCGGGGAGTACGACGAGGCAGATGACGAGGCCGATCGCGGCGACCGCGCCGAGGACGAGGAACGCGGCGCTGTAGCCGGCGCCGACCACCACCAAGCCCGCCAGCGTCGTCGATAGCGCCGCGCCGATGCTCTGGGCGGTGATGACGGCGCCTTGCGCGACGTTGAAGCGGCCGGTGTTGCGCATGAGATCGGCGATGATGACCGGGAAGATCGCGCCGAAGATGCCCGCGCCGACGCCGTCGAGCAGCTGCACGCCGACCAGCCAGAACGGATTGTCCGAGAGCGTATAGAGCGCGCCGCGGATCGGCAGGATCAGGAGGGCCGCCAGGAAGAAGCGCTTGTGCCCCCATGTGTCGGCCTTCGCGCCCACCAGCATGGCGAACGGTACCATCACCAGCTGCGCCGCGACGATGCAGGCCGACATCAGGCTGGTGCCGAGGTTCTTGTCCTGCAGTGCCAGCTTCTGCCCGACCAGCGGCAGCATCGCCGCATTGGAAAGATGAAACAGCGCCGTGCAGATCGCGAAGACGAGGAGGGGGCGGCAGGTGAGCAGCACCTTCAGGCCCGACGGCTGTTCGCCCTGGCCGGTGCCCTGCGCGCCATCCAGCCCGCGGGCGAGGTCGTGGTCGATGGCGCGCTCGGGAATGGCGAGGATGCTGAAGAGGCTCGCGACCGCCATGCCGGCGAGCAGATAGAACACGACGGTCGGGCCGAACCAGTAGGCGGTGAGGCCGGCGACGCCTGCGGCCACCGCATTGCCGGCATGGTTGAAGGTCTCGTTGCGCCCGATGCGCTTCGTGAAGGCGCGATGGCCGAAGATGCCCAGTGACACCGCGGCGATCGCGGGCGGAAAGACGACGCCGGCGGCCTGCGCGAGGCCTTGCGAGATTGCGACCGGCAGGAAGCTCGGAAACAGCGGCAGCGACAGCGAGGCGAGCGTGACGAGGATGGCGGCGACCGCCATCACCGTCCGCTTGGCGCGCGTCGCGTCGACCAGCGCGCCGGCCGGCGTCTGCGCGACGATGCCCGCCACCGTCGCGATCGACATCACGAGGCCGATGCGCGCCTCGTCCCAGTGCTGCTCGGTAAGGAGATAGATGGCGAGATAGGGCCCGAGGCCGTCGCGGACGTCGGCGAGGAAGAAGTTGGCGGCGTCCAGCGCGCGGCTGGCCCGTCCCTTGTCGTCTGTGTCGGACATGAAGGTCTCCTTCCTCGCGGCGGCGTCGCGTCAGGCGGCGTGGGCCTCGTGGTGGGGGCCGTGCTTCGGCTTCTTGTCCTTCGGCTTCGGCTTCTTGACGGGCTTCAGCCGATCCTCGTCCGGACCCAGCGCCTCGACATGGATCACGCGGCCATGCTTGGTCTCGACGCCATCTCCGCGGGCGACAAGCATTGCGCCGGGTGTCAGCAAATCGGCAACCTGCCCGGCCTCCTTGGGACCGACCCGCAGAACGGTGCCATCGGCGAGCAACGCGCCGCGCAGCTCACCCTTGGGTCCGAACAGCGACAGCTGAACCTTGCCCTCGGCGGACATCGCGGCGTGCTTCACCTTCGGATGCTCGCGGTCATGATCGGGACCGTTGTCGAGGATTGTCCGTCCGCCGGACGTGGTGACCGCGACGGCGGCGAGCAGGTCGGCGCCGCGCGGACGGACGCCCCGCACCCCGACCTTTTCGCCGCGCTTGAGGTGGCGGGTGATCTCGTCGTGCAGATGGGGCGGCGTGTGCACGAGGATGGCGGAGGTGCCGGCCTTCATGACGAAGCCGTCGACCTCGCCATGAGGATTGAGCACGAAGCGCTCGAAGATGCCTGCGGTCTCCGGCAGGCTGTCGGGATCGATCCAATGCATGATGGTGTCCTTCCGATGTGAGGTGAACGAGGGATCAGCCGCGCGGCGGCAAGGGCGGGCCGAAGCCCGGGGGCGGCGGCGTAGGACCGCGGCGGTCCGGGCCGTCCGCAGGCCCAGGCGGACGCGGCCCGCGCAGCTCCGTCATCTGTTCCGGCGAGTTGCCGATGGCGCGGACATCCACCACTCTGCCGAGCGCCGTGTCGAGTACGTCGCCGCGGGCGGAGACCATCTGGCCCTGCTGCAGGCGATCCTGCATGCGCTCGGCCTCCGGCGGCGGCAGGCGCAGGGCGGTGCCGTCGTCGAGCACGACGCCGTTCACCTCGCCGCGCTTGCCGTGCAGCTGCAGCGCGATGCGGCCGCTGACGGTCTGCTCCCCGTTGCCGCCACGCCGGTCCGGCGGTCCGCTGTCGGTGACGCTCTTGCCGGTCGCGACATTGGTGATCGAGGCCGCGTCCACGAGCGGCAAGGCGCGGGCGCGGAGGCCGCGCACGGAGACCTGGTCGCCGGGACGGATCGCATAGACCGTCTGCGCGCTCAGATGCGGCGGCAGCTTCACTTCGGTGCCGTCGGTGAGGAGAACGCCGTCGACGTCGCCGCGCGGCGTGAGCGTGTATTGCTTCACGGTTCCGCGGGATTCCGGAAGCTGCGAGGAATCCCACATGGAATCCCTGGCCTGTGAATAGGCGGCGGCGCCGCTGCCGATCGCCGTGGTGGCGAGCAGCACCCAGAACAGCGCGCGCATGCGTGTCGTCTTCATGGAACAACTCCTGTCGATATCGCGACGATGTCGCTTGCGAGACGTTCAGCAAGCGATGTGCCAGCCGTGAATTGATTGATATGAAAGGAGTTATTCGCGCCGGCGCGGGATCAATCGTCGTCTTTCCCGACGCCAATCGTCAGCTTTTCTGACGGCTCGGCGAGACCGTAGCGCTGCATCTTGGTGTAGAGCAGCTGGCGATTGATGTTCAGGCGGCGCGCAGCCTCGGTGCGGTTTCCGCTGCACGCCGCGAGCGCACGCGCGATCATCTGCCTCTCGAGTGCCGCGACGGCCGCAGGCAGATCCGCTTCGGGTGATGAATGCGAGGAGGGCGTCGGGCCGGCGCTGGTGTCGACATCATCGGGGCCGATCACATCGCCGCGCGTCAGGATGCAGGCGCGCTCGATGACGTTGCGGAGCTCGCGGACATTGCCGGGCCAGGAGTGGCGCTGGAGCTTCTCGATGGCGGCCTCGCCGAGATGCTTCTGCCGGCCGTTGCGCGCGGCCGCGATGGCGAGGAAGTGCCGGGCGAGCGGCAGGATGTCGTCGGCCCGTTCGCGCAGCGGCGGGATCGCGATCTGCACCACGTCGAGGCGGTAATAGAGATCCTCGCGGAACCGGCCCGCGGCGGCGAGTCTTGCGAGATCGCGGTGGGTGGCCGCGACGACGCGGGCATTGGTGCGCAGCGGTTTGCCGCCGACCGGCGTGATGACCTGTTCCTGAAGCGCGCGCAGGATCTTCGCCTGCATCGGCAATGGCATGTCGCCGATCTCGTCGAGGAACAGCGTGCCGCCCGCGGCGTCGCGAAAGGCGCCGGTGCGGTCGGCGGTCGCGCCGGTGAAGGAGCCCCGGACATGGCCGAACAGTTCGCTTTCGAGGAGGTCCTCGGGGATCGCCGCGCAATTGACCGCGACGAACGGGCCGGCCTTGCGACGGCCATGGGCGTGAAGCGCCCGCGCCACGAGCTCCTTGCCGGTGCCGGTCTCGCCGAGGATCAGCACATTGGCATCGCTGTCGGCGGCAAGGCCGATCGTCTTCTGCACGCGGCGCATCGGCTCGCTCGACCCGATCAGGCCGTCCGTCGTGTCGGCGTCGGCCGGGCTGATGGCGGGCCTGCGTTCGGGCAACCGGTCGAGCAGGGCCTTCAGCTCCGCGCGTCCGATCGGCTTGCTGAGATGGTCGAAGGCGCCGAGCCGCATCGCCTCGATGGTGTTGGCCGCGCTGGCGAAGGCCGTCAGCACCACGACGGGCGGCGCGTCCCTGCCGGCGCGGATCCGGCGCAGCACCTCGATGCCGTCCATGCCGCCGGGCATTCGCAGGTCGAGCAGCACGGCATCGATCTCCGCGTCGAGCGCGGCGAGACCGTCGCGGCCGGTGGCGGCGAGGCGCGGCTCGTGACCGAGATCGCCGAGCGCTTCGGCGAGCCCGTCGCGCAAGCCGGCGTCGTCGTCGATGATCAGGATTGTCGCCATGGCACTTCGATCTCGAACGCCGCACCGCCGACATTGCGCACCAGCCGTACCGTGCCGCGGTGATTGCGCGCGATCTCGCGCACGATCGCGAGGCCGAGACCGGTGCCTTCGGCGCGGCCGGTGACGAACGGCTCGAACAGGCGCTCGCGCAGCTCCTCGGCGATGCCGGGTCCGGTGTCGGAGACCTGCAGCAGCAGCGATCCGTCGCGCCGTCGGGCGTCCGCACGAATGGTCCCGCCGGCCGGCGTGTTCTGGATGGCGTTGATGATCAAATTGTCCAGGGCCCGCTGCATCTGGGACGGATCGAGTTGCGGTAACGGCGAAGAGGCCGGCCCGGTTCCCGCGGTCAGGGCGATGCCGCGCGCCGCGGCGAGCTCGCGATGGGTCTCCACGGTCTCCGCAAGAAAGGCCGCCAGATCGACCTCCGCGAGCCTGGGTTCGCGGGCCTGCGTCATCTCCAGGAGGTCGCGCAACAGCGTATCCAGCCGGTCGACCTGCTGCAGGATGGCGGTGAGCGCCGCCTCGCTTCGCGAGCCGTCGGCGACGGCCAGCGCGTTTTCGGCCTTCAACCGCATCGCCGCGATGGGGTTGCGGATCTCGTGGGCGAGGCCCGCCGACATCCGCCCGAGAGCGGCGAGCCGCTCGGCGGCGGTGGCGCGGCGGCGCTCCAGCGCAAGCCGTTCGCCGGTGACGTTGAGCGCGTCGACGAGGCGGTCGAGCTCTGGCGCGCCGGTGCGCGGCAGGACCGGCAGGTCGATCGTGCCGCCCCTTCGCTCGCCCAGGGCCGTTTCGATTCCGTCGATCTTGCGCGACCAGACATAGAGCAAGCGGGCCAGCCAGGCCGCCGAGCCGAAGATCGTCAGCGCCAGCAGCAGGAGCCCGGCGAGAAGCTGATTGTAGGCCGGGCCTTCCGCGGTGAAGGACCGCGTCATGGTCCATCCGGTGAGCCCCACGAGCGGGCCGCGCAGCGGACAGGCCTGAACGATCAGGACCTGGGACCGCCCGCTCTGCCGGACCGAGGCGGGACGACCGGTGCGCAACGCCTCGGCATTGACCTCGCGGATGGTGTTGAGTTCGGCGGCCGGAAGATCGGTCTTCGGTCCGGTGCCTTCATAGGTCGGGAAGGCATAGGCGAGGGAGCCCGCATCGGCCTGCCAGATGCCGCCCTCGACGCCGATCGCGCCGGACAGGGCGCTCTGTACCACGGTCGCGAGCTGCTGCTTCAGGGAATCGTCGATCTCGCCGCCGCTCCAGCCGGTGACGAAGAACTGGTAGCGATCGGCGAGATCGCGGCAGGCGCGCGCGGCCAGCTCCTCGGAGCGGGCGAGGCGGGCATTCGCGGTCTGCTGGAAGGATTCGAACAGCAGATAGCCGGTGGCGATGCCGGAGGCCACCAGCATGATCCAGAGAGCGAGCAGTCGGGAGCGGAGCGAGCGCATGCGCCAGAGAACGCGCGAGGCGGAGAATAGATGCCTCGGTGCCGTCATTGCGAGGAGCGAAGCGACCAAGCAATCCAGGCTTCCTCCTCGGAAAGACTCTGGATTGCTTCGCTGCGCTCGCAATGACGGGATGCAGGGCAACAGGCTGGCATCACTCACCGCGCGGCCGACAGCTTCTCCGCGATCGCCTTGCGCAGGATGCGCGACAGCGATTCCACCGAATAGGGCTTCTGGATCAGCTCGAAACCGCGATCGGCGTTTTCGGCGAGCACGTTGCTGTAGCCGGAGGTGAGCACGACGGGCAGGCCCGGAAAGCGCTCGCGGATGATGCCGGCGAGCTCGACGCCGTTCATGCCGGGCATGATGACGTCCGAGAACACGAGGTCGACGGCGAACTCGTCCTCGCCGAGGATCGCGAGTGCCGCATTGGCGTTGGCGACGCGGCGGACGACATAGCCGAGGTCTTCCAGAAGCTCGGTCGAGAACCGCCCGACATCGTCATTGTCCTCGACCACGAGGACGCGATAGCCGCGTCCGGTGGTGGCGGCTTCGCTGATCAACGCCGCGGTTTCCTTGTGACCGGCCGGGCTCTGCGCCTGCGGCAGGTAGATGGTGAAGGTCGCGCCATGGCCGGGCGTGCTCGTCACCGCGATGTCGCCTTCGGACTGCTTGGCGAAGCCGAAGGCCTGGCTCAGCCCGAGGCCGGTGCCCTTGCCGACCTCCTTGGTGGTGAAGAAGGGCTCGAAGATGGCGTCGAGATTTTCCGGCGCGATGCCGCTGCCGGTGTCGGCCACCGAGATCGCGACATAGTCGCCGCTCCGCGCCGACTGTGCGCGCAGGCTCGGAATGCCCGCGACCTTGCGCACCGCGATGGTGAGGCGGCCTTCGCCCTCCATGGCGTCGCGGGCGTTGATGGCGAGGTTGATCAGCGCGGTCTCGAACTGGGCGATGTCGGCCACCGTGAAGCAATCGGGATCGTGAACCTCGACCGCGATCTCGATGCGGGCGCCGACCAGCGGCCGCACCAGCTGCGCCACGCCCTCGACCTGGCTGCCGACATTGAAGATCTGCGGCTTCAGCGGCTGCCGGCGGGCAAAGGCCAGCAGTTGCGCGGTGAGCTTGGAGGCCCGCTCGACCGTGTCGGAGATGGCATCGACGTAGCGGCGGCGGCGTTCTTCCGGCAATTCGCGCCGGCGCAGGAAATCGGTCGCCGAGCGGATGATGGTGAGGAGGTTGTTGAAATCGTGCGCGACGCCGCCGGTGAGCTGGCCGATCGCCTCCATCTTCTGCGACTGCCGCAGCGCTTCCTCGCCGCGCCGCCGCTCCGTGATGTCGACCGCCTCGGGCACCGCGCCAGTGATGTTGCCGTGCCGGTCCAGCACCGGGCGCATGCCGAAGTCGAAATCGCGCTCTCCGATCGGCAGATGCAGGCGCATTTCCATGCGAACCGGCTTGCCTGCGAGCACGGTGGCGAAGGCCTCGCGCACGCGCGCGCTCATGCCGTCGGTGGCGGCGAACCAGGGCGTGTCCCAGAACGGCTTGCCGAGGACGTCCTGCTCCGTCGCGCGGATGCCCGCGAGCGCGGTCTTGTTGGCGTAGAGCACTTCGCCGCGCGGATTGACCAGGCCCTGATACTGGTTGCTGGTCTCCAGGATCGCGCGCAATTGCGACTCGTTGGATTCGAGTTCGGCCGTCCGTTCGGCGATCCGCTCTTCCAGCGTCTCGTTCAGCCGGCGGAGCTCGATCTCGGCCTGCTTGGCGGTGGTGATGTCGTGGGCGACCCCGATGAAGCCGACATGCTTGCCGGTCGGGTCCCAGCGCGGCTGCGATTCCGAGCGCAGCCAGCGCCATTCGCCGGCGGCATTGCGGTAGCGCGCCTCCAGCACGAACGGCTTCAGCGAGGCCTCGCCCGCGACCGACTGCTGCAGCACGCGCGCGAGGTCGTCCGGATGCAGCACCTTGCGCCAGTCGAAGACGATGGCCTCGTCATAGGGCAGGCCGACGAAGTCGACATAGGCCCGGTTGGCGAAGGAGCGCGTGCGGTCCAGCTTGGTCACCCAGATCGGCACCGGCGCGCTGTCGGCGATCAGGCGGAAGCGCTGTTCGCTTTCGCGCAGGATCTCGCGCGCCAGCATCTGGTCGGTGACGTCGATATGGGCGCCGACGAGCCGCAGGGCGCGGCCGTCGCCGTCGCGCTCGATCTTGGCGACGACGCGGATCCAGCGGGTCTCCCCGTCGCTCGGCCGGATGATGCGGTAGTCCGCGGCGTAGTCTTCGCTGCGCCCGGCGAGGGCGGCGATGAATTGGCTGACCGTGGCCTCGCGATCCTCGGGATGGATGCGATTGACCCAGTCCTCGTGGGACTCCTCCATCGCCTCCGGAGGCAGGCCGTGCAGCAGCAGATATTCGGGCGAGCGGCGGTTCCTGAAGCCCTCGCGCAGGTCGACCTCGAGGCCGCCGACCTTGCCGATGCGCTGGATGCGCGCCAGCTCGGCCTCGCGTTCCTGCAGCGAGCGATAGGCGGCGTCGCGTTCGCGCGCGATCTCTGCAAGGTGTTCGCGCAGTTGCGCGGCAGCGGTCGTCTCGGGCACAGGATTGTCCAATGGGTCGCCCATGGTCATGCAGGGGCGCACGTGCCTGACGGATATTCACACAGGCGGAGCGTGATGGCCATTGCTCTATCGGACAGACGGGCGGGGGAAAACTCCCGCAACCGGCGGGCAGGGGGCGGTGTGGATGTATAACGTGGATCAGCAGGGATTGTTCCGTCGACAGGAACCTTCCGGTCCGGGCGGCGTCTTGCGAATGCCGGTTCGTCATTGCTGACAATTTTACAGAAAGGCTGGAAGCGTGAAGCTGTTCGTCTGCCAGGCCTGCAGCAACGTGCTGTATTTCGAGAACCGGGCCTGCGAGCGGTGCGGGCACCGCGTCGCTTTCCTCCCGGACATGGAGACCATGACGGCGCTCGAACCGGAGGGGGAGACCCAGGACGGGACGTCCGGCGCGGCGTGGGCGACCCTTGCCGACAAGGGCACCGGCCGGATGCTGTGCCGCAATGCCGACTACGATGCCTGCAACTGGCTGACCGACGCCGATGACGCCACCGGCTATTGCCGCGCCTGCCGGCACAACGGCACCGTGCCGGACCTGTCGGATCCCCTTCAGCTCGCCGGCTGGCGCGAACTGGAAGTGGCCAAGCACCGGCTGTTCTATTCCCTGATCCGCTGGAAGCTTCCGCTGGAGACGCGCCAGGACAATCCGGCGCACGGCCTGATCTTCAATTTCCTCGCCGACGATCCCAGCAGCGGCCAGAAGGTGATGACCGGCCACGACAACGGCCTGATCACGATCGCGCTGACCGAGACCGACACGATCGAGCGCGAGCGGCGCCGGCTGGAGATGGGCGAGCCCTATCGCACGCTGCTCGGCCATTTCCGTCACGAGGTCGGCCATTATTTCTGGGACGTGCTGGTGCGCGACGGCGGCAAGCTGGAGGCCTGCCGCGCGGTGTTCGGCGACGATTCGATCGATTACGGCCAGGCCCTGCAGCGCCATTATGCCGAAGGCGCGCCGCCGGACTGGCAGCAGAATTATGTTTCCGCCTATGCCACCACCCATCCCTGGGAGGATTTCGCCGAGACCTGGGCGCATTATCTCCACATCGTCGATACCCTGGAGATGGGGTCCGAATTCGGCATCCAGGTTCGCCCCCGGGTCGACCGGGACGGGGAGTGGACGGCGCGCATCCGCTTCAACCCGTATGAGGCCGTGGACATCGAGACGATCGTCAATGCATGGCTGCCTTTCGCCTTCGCCATGAACAGCGTCAACCGCGCCATGGGCCTGCGCGATCTCTATCCGTTCATCCTGACCCCGGCCGTGGTGGCCAAACTCGGCTTCATTCACGCCCTCGTCCAGGACGTCGCCGCTTGCTGCTCCGACCCGCCGGCTCCGCCGCCGGATTGACCGGCCCGGGTCTTGCGCTGGCACGCCAGAGCGGGCCGGATTTAGACCGTTGCCTCCAGCCGATTTTGATGTACCACGGGAGCCCTACGGCCCGTCCCGAAAGGCCTCAACGGTCCGGGGAGGGGTCCCGCCCAAGGTCGAGACTCAAGAAAAAACATGTTCAAACGCATTCTGATCGCCAATCGCGGCGAAATCGCCTGCCGGGTCATGAAGACCGCGCGCCGCATGGGAATTCAGACGGTTGCGGTCTATTCCGAGGCCGACCGCGATGCCCTCCATGTCGAGATGGCCGACGAGGCCGTGCTGATCGGTCCGCCCGCCGCGGCCGAGAGCTATCTGGTGATCGAGAAGATCGTCGAGGCCTGCCGCAAGACCGGCGCCGAGGCGGTGCATCCCGGCTACGGCTTCCTGTCCGAGCGCGAGGCGTTTCCGCGCGCGCTGGAGGCCGCCGGCATCGTCTTCATCGGCCCGAACCCCGGCGCGATCGCCGCGATGGGCGACAAGATCGAATCCAAGAAGGCGGCCGCCAAGGCCAAGGTCTCGACCGTGCCGGGTTATCTCGGCGTCATCGAGGACGACAAGCACGCGGTCAAGATCGCCGACGAGATCGGCTATCCCGTGATGATCAAGGCCTCGGCCGGCGGCGGCGGCAAGGGCATGCGCATCGCGCATTCGAAGTCCGAGGTCGCCGAAGGCTTCAACCTCGCCAAGGCCGAGGCCAAGGCCTCGTTCGGCGACGACCGCGTCTTCATCGAGAAGTTCATCGTCGACCCCCGCCACATCGAGATCCAGGTGCTGGGCGACAAGCACGGCAACGTCATCTATCTCGGCGAGCGCGAATGCTCGATCCAGCGCCGCAACCAGAAGGTCATCGAGGAGGCGCCGTCGCCGCTGCTCGACGAGACCACCCGCCGCCAGATGGGCGAGCAGGCGGTCGCGCTGGCCAAGGCCGTGAACTACGATTCCGCCGGCACGGTCGAGTTCGTCGCGGGCCAGGACAAGAGCTTCTACTTCCTGGAGATGAACACCCGCCTGCAGGTCGAGCATCCCGTCACCGAGCTCGTCACCGGCGTCGACCTCGTCGAGCAGATGATCCGCGTCGCGGCCGGCGAGAAGCTCAAGATCGCGCAGAAGGACGTCACGCTGACCGGCTGGGCGGTGGAGTCGCGTCTTTACGCCGAAGACCCGTTCCGCAACTTCCTGCCCTCGATCGGGCGTCTGGTGAAGTATCGTCCGCCGGCGGAAGTCAGCAAGGACGGCATCACCGTCCGCAACGACACCGGCGTGCAGGAAGGCGGCGAGATCTCGATCCATTACGATCCGATGATCGCCAAGCTCGTCACCCACGCGCCGTCGCGCGCCGCTGCGATCGAGGCGCAGGCGACCGCGCTGGATTCGTTCTATGTCGACGGCATCCGCCACAACATCCCGTTCCTGTCGGCGCTGATGCACCATCCGCGCTGGCGCGAGGGACGGCTCTCGACCGGCTTCATCGCCGAGGAATTCCCGAAGGGCTTTGCTGTGCGCGTGCCGGAAGGCGAGGTCGCGCGGCGCATCGCCGCGGTCGGCGCCGCCATCGATCACGTGCTCGGCGAGCGCAAGCGGCAGATCTCCGGCCAGATGGGCGGCCGCGTCGTGCAGCGCGAACGCCGCCGCGCGGTCTGGCTCGACCGCCAGGAAATCCTGCTCGAGGTCGCGCGCGAGGGCGATGCGATCACGGTGCGTTTCGTCGATGCCGAGGGCAAGACCGGCAACGCGCATCCGGTGCAGTCATCCTGGAAGCCGGGCGATGCGGTCTGGCAGGGCACCATCGACGGCCATCTGGTCGCGGTGCAGGTGCGCCCGATCGCCAACGGTCTGCGGCTCGCGCATCAGGGCGTCGAGGTGCCGGTCTATGTCTGGACCGAGGCGGAAGCGGCCTCCGCACGCTTGATGCCGGTGGCGACGGCCTCCGACAGCGGCAAGAAACTGCTCTGCCCGATGCCGGGCCTGGTGGTGTCGATCGCCGTCACCGAAGGGCAGGAAGTCAAGGCCGGAGAGACGCTGGCCGTGGTCGAAGCCATGAAGATGCAGAACGTGCTGCGCGCCGAGCAGGACGGCACCGTGAAGAAGATCCACGCCAGCGCCGGCGCCACGCTCGCCGTGGACGCTCTGATCCTGGAGTTTGCGTAAGGTTTGAGTGGGACGGGCAGTCGGCCCGTACCCCACCGTCATTGCGAGCGCAGCGAAGCAATCCAGACTGCCTCCACGGAAAGACTCTGGATTGCTTCGTCGCTCCGCTCCTCGCAATGACGAGTCCATTGCGGCTGCGTCGCGACTATCGCGAGAGCACCCATGGCCTTTCGGACCCGTCGTGAAAACCTGCGATCCATCCTCTCGGGCGGGACCTGCGTTCATCCCGGTTCGGTCTATGACGCCATCTCGATCCGCATCGCCGAGGATCTCGGCTTCCCGCTCGGCATGTTCGGCGGCTCGGTCGCCTCGCTCGCCGTGCTCGGCGATCCCGATGTCACGCTGATCACGCTGACCGAACTGGCCGAGCAGATGCGGCGGATGTCGCGCGCGGCCGCGCTCCCGGTGCTGGTCGATGCCGATCACGGCTATGGCAACGCGCTCAACGTACGCCGCACCGTGCAGGAGCTGGAGACCGCGGGGGCCGCGGGCCTGACCATCGAGGACACGCTGCTGCCGGCCGCGTTCGGCGAGGCGAAGGCCCAGCTGATCTCGCTGGAGGAGGGCGTCGGCAAGATCAAGGCGGCGCTGGCGGCGCGCGATGATCGCTCGCTCGTCATCATGGGCCGCACGGGGGCTGCGGCGATCACCTCGCTCGAAGACGCGATCCGGCGCGCCCGCGCCTACGAGGCGGCCGGCGTCGATGCGCTGTTCTTCACCGGCATCAAGTCGCGCGCCGAGCTCGAGGCCATCGCATCGGCAACGCGTCTGCCGATCGTGCTCGGCGGCGCGACGGACGAACTGAGCGCGCTGGATTATCTTGCCAGCCAGCGCGTGCGGATCGCACTGCAGGGCCATGCGCCGATCGCGGCGGCGATGCAGGCGATCCACGAGGTCCAGAAGGCCTTGCGCGAGGGCACCGCGCCGAAGGCGCTGAAGGGACTGCCCTCGGCGGAGCTGACCGGCCGCATCATGCGCGAGCCGGACGTGAAAGCGCGCAGCGCCGATTGGCTCGGGCTGAAGCCATGAGCCGGATGATCCTCGAGGTCATGGTACGCGGGCGCGTTCAGGGCGTCGGCTACCGGGCCTGGATCGCATCCCAGGCCGGCGCCTGCGGCCTCGAGGGCTGGGTCCGCAACCGCCGCGACGGCGCGGTGGAGGCAGTGTTCGCGGGACCGCCCAAGCACGTCGCCGACATGGTCGCGCTGTGCCGCCACGGCCCGCCGCTCGCCCGCGTCGACAGCGTCACCAGCGAGACCGCTGGCGAAGACGAACTGAACCTGCGCCGGGCGGGAGAGATTTTCTCGGTTCTGCCGACGCTTTAGGGCGTCACCGCGGCAGGCGGGAGATGGCTTCGCTCAGCTCGTGCAGCTCGTAGGGCTTGCGCAGGATCGGAAAGTCGCCGCGCACGTCGGCGGCGGCGTCGCTGTAGCCGGTGGCGAGCAGGATCGGCAGGCCGGGGCGGAGCCGGCGCAGATGATGGGCGAGGCTGAGACCGTCCATCTTGCCGGGCATGACGATGTCCGAGAACACGAAGTCGATGCCGTTCGCCTCGACCTCGCGCAAGGCGGACTCGGCATCGGCGACGCGGCGCACCCGATAGCCGAGCTGCTCCAGCAGGCCCGTGCTGACGATCGCAACGTCCGGATTGTCTTCCACCAGCAGCACGGTGCCGCTGCCGCGCAACGCGGGGGCGTCGGAGGCCTCGCGCGCCGGCGGCGCTTCGCCGCGCGGCAGGAAGATCGTGAAAATGGTGCCCTTGCCGAGTTCGCTTGCGACCCTGACGGTGCCGCCCGCCTGATGCGCGAAGCCGTGCACCTGCGACAGGCCGAGGCCGGTGCCCTTGCCGATCGACTTGGTGGTGAAGAACGGCTCGAAGATCTTGTCCAGGACGTCCGGGGGGATGCCGACACCGGTATCGGCGACGGCGATGGCGACGAAGGCGCCCGACAGCTGCGGCTCGTTCTGTATGCTGTTGCGCGCGCTGATCGTCACCGTGCCGCCCTCCGGCATCGCATCGCGCGCATTGATCACGAGGTTGAGCAGGGCGGTCTCGAACTCCGAGACGTCGGTCCTGACCGGCCAGACGCCGGGCGCGATGTCGAAGGCAAGGCGCACCGCACTGCCGACGCCGGCGTGCAGCACTTCCTGGATCGCCTGAATGCGTTCGGCGAGGTCGATCGCCTCGGGATTGACGCTCTGCCGCCGCGCGAAGGTGAGGAGCTGGTTGGTGAGCGCGGCGCCGCGCCGGGTCGCAGTGTCGATCGCCGACATCGCCCGTTGCAGCCGGGCCTCGTCGCCGCCGCGCCTGAGGATGTGCAGGCTGCCGCTGATGATCATCAGCAGGTTGTTGAAGTCGTGCGCGACCCCGCCGGTGAGCTGGCCGAGCGCATCGAACCGCTGGGCCTCCGCGAGCTGCTTCTGCATCGCTTCCAGCTTGAGCTGCGTGTCGCGGCGCTCGGTGATGTCGCGCGTGATCTTGGCGAAGCCGACCAGTTCGCCGGCCTCGCGGATCGGGTCGATCACCACGCTGGCCCAGAAGAAGGTGCCGTCCTTGCGGACCCGCCAGCCTTCTTCCTCGTAGCGGCCCTTGTCGAGTGCCGTGCGCAGCGCCCGTGCCGGCTTGCCGGCGGCGCGGTCGGTCTCGGTGTAGAAGCGTGAAAAATGCTGGCCGACGATCTCGGCCGGCGTATAGCCCTTGATCCGCTCGCCGCCGATGTTCCAGCTGGTGATGATGCCCTCGGGGTCGAGCATGTAGAGCGCGTAGTCCGCGACACCGTCGACCAACAGCCGGAAACTTCGTTCGCTTTCGAACAAGTCCCTCTGTTGACTTGGTTTTTTTGACATTCTGGACCCTGCCTCAACCCGGGCAAACGCATCATCATTGGTTTGGTTCCCGTCCTTCCGGAGAATTTTTGGGGGAGGGGCAGGCCGGCAGATGCGCGGGCGAGTAGAGCCGTCTGCCTGAGCGCTGGGATTCCACACTCCGAAACGTCGCCGCCAGCGCACACAGCGCGGCGAGCTTCGCGGGATCGCCGACCTTCGAATGCAGCATCACCTTCGAGCGGCCGAGCTTCGGCAGCTTGCGCGCGCGTTTGATGTCGACCAGCCCCGCCGGCAGCCGCAGCCTGACGCGGGTCAGGCGGAGATCGCCGCCTCCGGCGCCTCCGCCCGGGTCTCCCCGAACAACTCCTCGAACGCCTGCCGGAGCGCGATGTCGACATCGGCCAGCGTCACCAGCTGGCCGAGATCGACCAGCGAGGTGACGCCGTAGCGAGGGTCGGCGACGCCGCAGGGCACGATGCCGGCGAAATGGGCGAGCTCCGGCTCGACATTGATGGCGATGCCGTGGAACGAGACCCAGCGTTTCAGCCGGACGCCGATCGCCGCGATCTTGTCCTCGTGCCCCTCGCCCTTGTCGGGCCGCCGGACCCAGACGCCGACCCGGTCCTCGCGGCGCTCGCCGCGGACATTGAAGGCCGCCAGCGTCCGCAGGATCCATTCCTCGAGGCTGGCGACATAGGCGCGCACGTCCGGCCGGCGCCGCTTGAGGTCGAGCATCACATAGGCCACCCGCTGGCCGGGGCCGTGATAGGTCAGCTGGCCGCCGCGGCCGCTTTCGAAGGTCGGGAACCGGGGATCGAGCAGGTCGGAGGCCTTTCCCGAGGTCCCGGAGGTATAGAGCGGGGGGTGCTCGAGCAGCCAGACCAGTTCGGGGGCCTCGCCGGCGGCGATCGCGGCGGCCCGCGCCTCCATGGCGGCCACGGCCTCCGGATAGGGCACCGGCGCGTCCGAGATTCGCCATGCGACCGGCGCGCCCGCGGGAGCGGAAAACGACGTCAAATCGAGCTGTTGGCGCGGGTTCTGGGGCGAATTAACCATTGGCTAACCATATCGTGGTGATCATCGCGGGAGCAAATGCCTGCGTCCCAGGTCTTAGTCCCAAGTTGCGGCGGTCCGACAGTGCCCACTCTCGATAAAGTCACCGTGGATCTCATGGTCGTCCTCGGGACGACCACCATGCCGATCCATCAAGTCTTGCGTCTGTCCCGCGGCGCCATCATCGAGCTGGACGCGACCGAGGCCGACGAGGTCAAGGTTCTCGCCAACAATCTGCCGGTCGCCTCCGGGGTCGTGCTGGTCGACCGCAACCGGATCGCGGTCGAGGTCAAGCAGATGCTGCCGCGGACCACGGGGACGCGGTAGCCGTCAGCGCGCGCCATCGCCTCCGCGGCCCCCGGTCGGGCCGATCCGGGGCAGGGCGGCAGAAATTTCCTGCCAAGCTTGTGGAATTCATTGCCTTTGCAGGCTTGTACCCCCCTGATGGATTTGTTAGATCGGCGCCGTTGATCCGGCCGGCCCGCAAGGCCTCAGGCCGGCATCCCCAAAGCGCTCGTGGCGGAACTGGTAGACGCGCTGCCTTGAGGTGGCAGTGAGTAAAATCGTGGGGGTTCGAGTCCCTCCGAGCGCACCAGCCTCGAAAATCATCTGTTGCTCCCAGCGCGGGCCTGTCCGAGGCTTCCGTGCGCCGGTCATCGATTCGATGTGCCTGCCGATGCCGCGCGCGTGCCGCGACCACGCCTTCGTGAAATTTGTCGTGGCGTGTCTAAAAGGCGGCGGGCAGCCGTATCTTTGTTGAAACGAAGTTGGCGTAGACGGTTTGCCGCGTCGTCAGGGCCGGGCCGGTCCGGCCTCATGATGCGCATCCCGACATCCCAAGAGCCCACAGGCGGTCTGAACCGCTCAAGGCTGGAGCCAGCATGGTCTTTCTCAGTTTCGTCTACCGCTTCTGCACCAATTTCGCGTTCCTGGCGGTGGTCTATTTCAGCCTGAACTTCATGGAGAAGTATCCGAACCGGGCGATCCTCGCGATTCTCGTGCTGGTCTATGCCGGCATGCGCGCGGCCTCGACGCTGCGGGCGTTCTACTTCTTCCAGAAGGTCGAGCGGCTGGAAGCCGAGGCGAAGCGCCTGCAGGCGCCGATCAACGACGGATCGGGCGGCACGGCCTCGCGCAAGCAGATCGTGACCGATGTGGGACGGCTGCGGCGCGACGGCGAACTGAAATCCTATATGGACCTGTTCTTCCTCGCGCTGGTCGTGCTGCTCTGCGTCGCCAACATCATGCGGCAGTAGCGCAACGTCAGATCAGGGCGTTTGCGGGCCAGCGGACAGCGGTCCGCGCAAGGCGAGCGCGTCAAGGCGAGCGCGTCAAGGCAAGCGCGTCAAGGCAAACATCCAGGGTTTCGGTTCTGATTCAATCAGAACCGAAACCATCTAGGGCGCGCGCTTCTTCAGGCTGGCCACGCGGGTGGCACGCGGGGCCGCGCTCTTCGGCGCGGCGCCCTTGGCCTGCACGGCGTGTTTCGGCGTCGCGTGCGCCGCATGGGCGGCGCTGGCCTGCGGCTTCGCGGCCTTGCCCCGCGTGCGGGGCGCTTCGGCGGCCATGGCC